>Ga0111172_1019_pt1 | contig 56792 bp, 48 predicted proteins | sample DeeMarSWOR324_28_FD_80233 | JGI IMG/M metagenome (GOLD analysis project Ga0111172, IMG submission 80233) | Anaerolineae bacterium SM23_ 63 | reverse complement strand
TCTTTCTACCTACATGCAGAGGGCATCAAGGTTACACAGGCGATCCGACAACAGATGACGGATGAGATTATGTGGCAATTGGCGGCGCTTTTACCAGCCACGTACCGTGGTCATTACGCGAATTTATCTCAAGCTACAGAAGACTTCTTGCGATTTCCACCGACATCAGGGAGTAATTTACACTCGGCTTCTAGTTAATAAAGACACTTATCAATCTTCATTTGTAGCCGCAGGCTTTAGCCTACCCATCCTTGCGTACTCTGAAGGACGCGGCTAGATTTTATCTTGGTGGCATAATAAGGAGATCATTATCCTTGATGTAGGGGCGGGGTGACCCCGCCCTTACATTTTTGGAATCCAGAAGCCCTGCTTCAGCACCGTCCTGCCTGTCCTGAGCCTGCCGAAGGAAGCCTGTCGAAGGGGGCGCAAGCAGAGCTTGCGCACTCCAAACGCACCCTTAGGAGTCCGGCTTCAGTGGATTTCACCACCCTGAGAGGATGCTAGTTTCCCAGAATCATCGTAGGGGCGCACGGTCGAAGATGCAGGGTGATCTTCCCTGCCCGGCGCCCCTACATTTATCATTGTCATGCGTGAAACGATCCGAGTGTGTGCGATTGGGTTTTATTGTTATACAAATCGCTCCCTCAAGGTCGAGCTGACAAAATCCATCGTTGCAACGACGATGGCGATCGCGATCATCTGTGCGCTGGCTGCGCGGTAATCGAGCAGATTGATATTTTGCTGGAGCAAGAAACCGATCCCACCGCCGCCAGCGAAACCGATGATGGTCGACATACGTACGTTAATATCCCAACGGTACATGGTGAAAGATATGTAGGGTGGGATAATTTGCGGTATAACCGCGAACGCGATCAGTTGTAATCGGTTAGCACCGGTGGCCTCAATGGCCTCTAGTGGTCCAGGCAAAATGCTTTCTACCTGCTCTGAATACAGCTTGGCTAGTGCAGCGACGGTGTGTAATGCTAGCGCTAACGCTCCAGCAAAAGGCCCGATACCGACCCAGACCGCGAAAACGATCACCATCACCAACGATTCAACGGATCGTGTGGCGTTAAGTATCGTGCGTGTAACAAAGTAGATCGTAGTTCCGATGGGCAATGCGGCTTTGGGAGTCGCCCGCAGAGCTAGCAACACGCCTAGTACTGCGCCGATTCCACCTGGCCACCAGTAGATCTTTACCGGGTCGTTAATCTGGTAGAACCAATTGATAATCACGGCGACAATGATGAAAAGCAAAGCTCCGGCTATGGCTGCCAGAATGATGTTGATTATCTTTACGCTGCTTCCAGACAGACGATCGCTGATTGACTGTCCGAACGAGCTCAGCGTATTACCTACAGCTGCACCAGCTCCTAGCGCGACCATGGCCGGAATGACCATGTTGCCAACATCACCCAACTGGGAGATAAAATTGCCCAGAAATCCGAGAGAGCCCAGAGGTTTGATAAGGGATTGGCCTACGCTCAAGGCCAACTCAGCTAGCATTTGAAATGTCAATATGATGAGGCCGATTACCACGATCAGTGTAATGATCCTGGTAACCCGCATCCCTCTTCCTGGCTCTTCGACTTCTACTTGGGGGAGCGCCCATCGGGCTAGTGCGTAAGCTGCAACAGGTCCAACGATTACCCCTCCGAGGTTTAATCCGAGATTGGCTGTCAAGAGATTGTTCACTTCACCAATCCCAAGATTTGCGAGGATGCCAAGTCCTATGCCCAGTGGCCAGCCAATGATCGTGAGAGCGATACTCGTAAGTGAACTCTTGACATCGCTCATCAAGTTTCGTGCAGCGACGAAGCTGATCGGGATGGCCATTAGTGTGCCGAAGGTGGTTGCCAACAACGCCAAGAATACAGTCTCGATGATCTTGTCCCAGGTGACTTTTGCGGTATCCGTGAATTTGGGTGCTCCAACTGGTACGCGAGCCGTTGCGCGCAGGTACTGAGCTTCAGCAACAGGCTGACGAGTTGGCATTTGTACGCTGACCTGGAAATAACCGTTTTCATCAGCCACGAAGTTTTCAAGCTGCCTTTTCGCTCCACTTGCAGCAACGAAATTGATCGGACCTCGCGAACCTGGCTGGAAGTTGACCCCCTCTAAAAGGATGAATTCCTTCGACGCTGCGCAGGAGACATCGGTTACCATATAAGGTCCGCTTGTGTCCGGTTCTGGGATATCGGGTACCGGATCCGGGCAGGGGAGATAGATCGGTACAACGACATCCACTTCTTCTTGTTCGTACTCGAAAATATCTGGGTGAGCTAACGCACGAAGGATCCTGGTCAACTGTGTCAAACGACGTTCAGAACTCGTCTCCTTGAAATTAACTTTGGTGACCTGGAAACCGTAAGCATATATGACAAGAACTAAAAGGATGGCCAGACCTAGCAGTATTGATCTGAGGAGAGATCGTTGAGTCTTCATATTGAACTCCTCACCCGACTCGCTCGGCTTCTTTACCGTAGATTTCTTTGAATTTATCGTCGTCGATTTCCTCGGGCGTACCATCAAACATTAATTTGCCTTCGTTGAGGGCTATGGCTCGGTCAGCGTAACGGTGAACCAGATCCAAGAAGTGCAGGCTGCAAATCACCATCACACCGTCTTCCTTGTTGATCTGTTCGAGGTATTGCATGATGGAATGCGCCAGGACGGGATCCAGGCTGGCTACTGGCTCATCGGCCAGAATCATTTCTGGCTCCTGCATCATCGCTCGAGCGATTCCGACGCGTTGCTGTTGACCACCGCTCAATTCGTCCGCCCTTTTATATGCCTGGTTGGCGATACCAACACGGTCCATTTGTTTGAGCGCCATCTCGACATCGCTCTTAGGAAAGCGGTTTATGACACTCATCGCAGGGTTTACATAACCTAGCCGACCGGCAAGCACATTGATGATCACTTTCGAGCGGGAGACAAGATTGAAATGTTGGAAGACCATGCCCATCTTGCGGCGAATACGTCGCATTTCATCCTGGCTTGCTTTGGTAATGTCTTCATCGTTCCAGATGATTTGTCCCTCGGTCGGATCAATGAGGCGGTTGATGCAGCGTAGTAGGGTGGATTTCCCTGAACCGCTTAACCCGATACAGGCCAAAAACTCTCCCTGTTCGACCTTGAAACTGACATTGTCCAGAGCCTTGACCCCGCCTTCATAGATCTTTGTGAGATTTCTTACTTCCAACATGGGGGTTTAACACACCTGCCTTTCGGGGGATGGAGGAGATCAAGTCGACGGCTTCCCATCTGAGATGAGCTGCCTGTAATTATTCTATAAGGACTGCGGATAATTCTCCCTGGTATATGTATCAATCAATAAATTACATTTAGAGAAGGTAAGGAATCCCTAGGTGTTTCCCCTCTTTCGGTAATAATTTTCTTGTCTAGACGAACAGCAATCCCTCGCAAGTAAAAATTCGATCACAATAACGAGGAGCCTTCCCTCAACCTGTCATTGCGAGGACACGACGAAGCAATCTTTTGGTTGAGGAGAGATTGTGCTTCGCCCCTATGGGGCTCGCAATGACGAGCGGACGTGCGTCATTGTGAGGGGTTCTTGAATTTAGCCCCGGACAGAAAACGGTCCGGGGCTAAAATTTTGACATTCAAGGCGATTTACTCGCCAATGTTCTCCAGCGTGATGCCCTGGGCTTCCATCAATATTCGCACACCGTCAAAATTCTCATCGAAGATGGGTGCAGCGCCTGTCCAGTCATAGAAGCTCTCATGGCAGAGCGTCGCATTGCATGCCTCGGAAGCGACATAGTCGATGATCGCTTGATTGATGATCGCACGCAGGTCCTCGGGGAAATCAGGCGAGTAGGACATGGTGTCGTTCGGGATTTCCCCCGAGAGGTCAAGGATGCGGACGACCTTCACCACATCCGGTGCTTCCTCTGAGATAGCTGCGCGAGCGTCAAGCACGCGGTAGCCACCGCACCACAATTGACCTTCTTCGTTTCGTGCGCAATCTTCAACCAGTTCATCGGGGATATCCGGATCCATATCCATGGTCCATGTGCCCTCAGGAAGCAAGGGAGCACTGAAGTAGCAGGTTCCGACATCCGCTTCGCCGTTGTAAACGGCCTTCACGACTTGTGGGTGACCTCCAGCCTCAACGGTCTCACCGATCGTGATACCCAGGTCATCGAAGATGGCACTGGGATAGAGGTAACCAGAGGTCGAGCCTGCATCTGGGTATGCCCAAGTGGCACCTTCTAGATCCTGAAAGGTCTGAAATTCACTGTCCCGACGGACGACGAATTCGGTCCAGTACACATTCCAACCATAGCGTACGGAAGCTAAGCCCGGCTCCACACCACAAAGCTCACTGGCCAGTGCATAACCCATGGCCGGGATGAAGCCGATGGTGTCATCGGGTGAAGCGCACATCTCCTCGATGGTCGCAGCATAGGAAGTGGGAATGCTGACCTCGAAGTACAACCCCGTGGCTTCGTTGAGTGCTTGCTCGATCAGTTCACCACCAGCGATCATGAAGTCCACATCAACAGAGGGGACAAAGAGCACTTTGATGGGATGCTCCTCACTACCAAGCTCCGGCGGGGGTGCCTCGGTTGGGGGCGGTGGTGGGGGTTCGGTGGGGGGTGGCGCCTCAGTCGGGGGTGGTGGGGGTTTCGTCGGCTCTGGTGGAGCCTCGGTCGGCTGGGCGCAGGCAGCCAAAATCATGACCATGGCTACCATGAAGCTCAAAACTAGGAACAGGCGGTTTTTACGCATGTTCTTCTTCCTCCTCAATATGAGCTATACGAATTTGTTAAGACGCGTCTTCTTTGTTTCTCATCATGCTACTTCGATAACTTCACCTCCTCCCTGGTCGGACTACGTTGTGCGTTTCATCTTAGCGCGAAATCGATGCAGATGCAAGGTAAGAGGTCATCTTCCCATAGGAGGATGTGCTTAAATTACACCTGGGGGTCAGCATGCGCACACCATGTTTCTTTTTTACTCTCATCTGGTTTCCATCGTGCATCTTTTCCGTTGACGAAGGAGGGTATGAAATAGGCGACCATATCTAGGGGTGGATTTTGGGGTTCTGAAATTCCATGATGAATGGTTCCCAGAGGAATGTCGGTGAAGTCGTCTCGTACTCCCTGAATATCAGGCGTATAACCGGCTAAGGATGATGCTGAAGTATAATGAAATTGTTCCACCAGGTATGAAGTTCGATCATTGATAAGGTCAAGACGGTGCTGGAGCAATTATTCATCAATCTTCCCATCGCTATCAATATCCTTTTTATTGTCATCGCTCTCTACGTAGTAACCCGCGCCGCACATTATCTTGTGGACGGCGCGGTTAGCATCGCCCATGAGTATCATATCAGCCCACTGATTATCGGCGCGACCGTCGTCGCGATGGGTACAACCTCTGCGGAGAATACCGTTAATCTGGTTATCGTCCTGTCAGATGGTGATCCATCTACTGTGATTGGGAATTTGCTTGGATCCAACTTGGTGAATTTTGGTATCGAGCTTGGTGTTTCCGCTCTCATCGCTGGGTTGATCCTCGTGCCTCGTGGTGCTTTTGAAAAAGACATTCCTCTTTATTTTGCGACGGTAGGATTGGTCACAGCCTTTGCCAGTGATGGTCAGATCAGCCGTTCAGAAGCTCTTATCGGACTGGTTATCTTCGTGACCGCTCTTGGTTTGGTCATTCAGTATGCCCGATCGAAGCGGGAAAGCAGTGTGCTTCTGGTTGAGGCGGAAGAAATCGAAGCCATCTCCCACCCAACTGCAAAACGCCTTACCCGTCGCCAAGCGCTTCAAGCTTTGATTGGAGGCCTTATTTTTCTGGTCCTTTCATCACGGTTTCTGATACTCAATACCGCGGCGGTCGCTACCGTCGTTGGTATTCCTGAGTTCATCATCGGTTTAGTGATCATCGGACCAGGAACTTCGATGCCTGAAATAGCTTCCTCCATCCAGGCGGCTCGTCGCGGACACGCTAGCTTGGTGCTGGGGACCGTGTTTGGTAGTTGTTTGTTCAACCTATCGCTCGGTTTGGGTTTGCCAGCAGTCATTCGTCCTCTGCCGGTAGGAGAGACGGCTATCCTAAGTCTTGTGTTTATCAATGTGGTCAATCTTGCTCTGCTTGTCTTGCTCCTCATGGATCTCAAATGGGTAGGTCGAGCGAGAACGATAACCCGAGTTACCGGGGCATATCTCGTGATTACCTATCTTGGTTTTATCTCCTACCTTGTTGTGGATGCAGCTGGGGGAAGCTTTGAGAGTTGGTGGAAGCCATTTGCCTTGGTCGTGTTTGTGGTGGGTTCTGTGCTGATCGTTCGTAAAGCTGCGATAGTTATTGTCTCTACGAGGGCTGCAAGAGCTGCTGGGCAGGTGGAAAGGAAAAGGATTTTATGTGCAACGCGCGGCGGGCATGCCAGTCAGCCTACCCACCAAAGGGCCATCGAAATCGCACTCGAGCGTGACGCTGAACTCATCTTTCTCTATGTTTTCGATCAACAAGCTATACAGCAAGTTGCGACTCCGATCTTGATCAATGTTTCCTCACAGATGGATCACATGCGTGCTTTCCTCCGCAATACTGCTCGGAAACAGGCCACTCAGGCGGGGGTTCGAGCCAGGGTTCTTGTTCGGGCTGGAAGCCTTCGGGAACAAATCCAAGCGATCGCAGATGAGCAACATGTAGACTTGATCGTCATGGGTAATCCGAGTGAGAAGAGTAGTCTGTTCAAACGCGAGGCCTTACAAGCATTCGCGGACGAGATTGAAACCGAGACCGGTATAGAAGTACTTGCATTGACCGATCAAGAAGTCGAGACCTAATGCGCATCTCCCCAGGAGAACTATGAGAGGGATGCTACACAACGTACTCCCGATCAAAACCCTCACAAATCTGACGCTACGCCTTAGGGTGAGTGACTGCATCCACTCATCATCATGCACCGCAAATGCGGTGCAGTTTGTTTGTACTACGGGCTCAATTGAGAAGCGAAATGTGATGTGTTTCGTTGTAAGGGTTTCTATAAAGTGCCTCAACCTTGAAACTGGACACGACTTCTCCGATATGAGGAAGTTTGTATGCCGGCGTTATGACAGTCAGCACTGGAGGGGATCTTAACGTAGAATTATGCTGTGGGTGGAATCTGATGGAGGCATATCTATGGCAAAAGGACGCATCGTCGTCAACGAGATGTATTGCAAAGGATGTGAATTATGCACATCCGTTTGTCCTCAGGATTTGATCCACATGGCGATGGATCGGTTGACTCCCAAGGGCTACCATCCGGCTGAGTTGGTAGACCCGGATGGTAACTGCACTGGCTGCGCAATTTGCGCAGTCATTTGCCCTGATTCTGCAATTACCGTATATCGATTGGTTCCCGAAGACAAGATAAAGACCCCTACGGTTTGAGGAAGGAAGAACACATGGCAAAGGAACTGCTCAAGGGTAACGTTGCATTTGCAGAAGCAGCAATTCGGGCCGGTTGTGAGGCCTATTTTGGTTACCCGATCACACCCCAGACGGAAGCCCTGGAACATATGTCGAAACGCATGCCTGAGCTCGGGCGGGTATTCCTGCAAGCCGAGAGCGAGGTTGCAGCGATCAACATGGTTTACGGAGCCGCATGCGCGGGTGTTCGAGTGATGAGCTCCTCCTCCAGCCCTGGTGTGAGCCTCATGATGGAGGGTTTGTCTTATATTGCTGGTTCCGAGCTTCCAGTGGTTTTGGTTGACGTTATGCGCGGCGGTCCTGGTTTAGGCAACATCGCACCCTCTCAAGGCGATTACAATCAAATCGTCAAGGGAGGGGGGCACGGGGATTATCGCCCAATCGTTCTCGCTCCCGCTTCGATCCAAGAATTTATCGACCTCACCGTCGAAGCGTTTGACATTGCTGAAAAGTATCGTTGCATTGTCATCATCCTCGCTGATGGCAGTTTGGGTCAAATGATGGAGCCAGCTGAGCTTCCAGAGATGCGAGATGTTCGACCGGTTGAAAAACGACCAGCCTGGGCGTTATCCGGTGCAAAGGACCGAGCTCCGAATGTCATCTCGTCCTTTTATCTCGATCCCCTGAAAGAGGAAGAAATCAACCGTAAATTGATGGCAAAACAGACCGAGATCGAAGCGAATGAGATTCGCTTCCGAGAGCTCCTGATTGAGGATGCTGAGATCGTGGTGATCGCCTTTGGTACAGCAGGCAGGATTGCCCAATCAGCCATTAAAACTGCACGGGAAGAAGGTATCCGTGTCGGATTGTTACGTCCAATTTCGTTATACCCTTTTCCATATGATCGTGTGCGCCAACTCGGGGATCAAGTACAAGAAATCTTGGTGGTCGAGATGAACAGCGGCCAAATGCTGGGAGATGTGAGAATTGGGATCGAGGGAAGGGTCCCAATTTCATTTTATGGAAGACAAGGTGGAGTTGTCCCTATGCCGGATGAGGTCTTAGAAGAGATACGTAAAGTCCACTCAAAATCAGGCGCCTCAACATAACTCGGGAGATGAATGAATGACGGACAAAAAAATGGTTGAAACCCTGATTTACACCAAATCAGAAACGCTAACGGACCTTGGAACTCATTATTGTCCCGGTTGCACGCATGGCATCTCCCACCGTTTGATCGCGGAAGTGATTGACGAGATGGGTGTCCGGGAGGACACGATCGGAATCGCGCCGGTCGGTTGTGCGGTCTTTGCGTACGATTATTTCAATATGGATTTTGCTGAAGCCGCCCATGGCCGAGCGCCAGCGATGGCAACGGGTCTTAAACGTGTGAACCCCGAAAAGATCGTCTTCACCTATCAGGGCGATGGGGATCTGGCGTCAATCGGAGCGGCGGAGATCATGCATGCAGCAGGTCGGGGTGAGAACATCACCGTGATCTTCATCAACAACGCGATTTACGGAATGACCGGGGGGCAGATGGCGCCTACGACCTTACCTGGTCAGAAGACGACATCAACTCCACTGGGTCGTGATATTGAGATGCATGGTTTTCCCCTCCGGATGTCTGAAATCTTGGCTCAACTCGATGGTGCATCCTATGTGGTAAGACGAAGTCTGCACAACGTGGCCAACATACGAAAAGCGAAAAAAGCCATCCGGCAGGCCTTCGAGGTGCAACGACAAGGTTTGGGTTTCTCAATGGTTGAATTGCTCTCTAGCTGCCCGACGAACTGGGGGATGACTGCTGATGAGGCGCTTAAATGGGTCGAAGAGCACATGGTTGAAGCTTATCCGCTCGGGGATTATAAGGTGAGCCCCGCGATTACAGGGACGAAGAAGGGTGGAGGCGAGTAGGATGCAGACGGAGATCATCATCTCAGGTTTTGGAGGACAAGGGGTGCTCTTCGCTGGGCAGTTACTTTCTTATGCGGCTCTCGAGAAGGACTTACATGTCACATGGTACCCGTCCTATGGGCCTGAGATGCGAGGCGGGACGGCACATTGCACCGTGATTATCAGCGATGACGAAATCGGCTCTCCCGTCATTCGTAACCCGAACGCTGCAATCGTGATGAATCTACCCTCTTTGGATAAGTACGAACCCTTGTTGAAGACCGATGGCGTTTTAATCATCAATGCCTCTTTGATCGATCGGGAGCCCGAAAGGGAGGATCTGCGAATCGTTTTGGTCCCAGCAAACGACATTGCTGAGGAGTTGGGTGACAAACGCTTGGCGAATCTGGTCATGTTAGGCGCGCTGATCAACCAGCTGGACGTGCTGTCTATCGAGGATGTTGGTGTTTCACTTGACCGTCACATCCCAAAGCACCATCGAGATCTTCTGGAAGGTAACCTGAACGCTTTAGAACGAGGGGCTGCTCTAGCGATGGCAGAGAAGCTAACCACCTGAGATCAACCATTTAATATCAAGATCGATCGTAGGGGCGCACGGCCGTGCGCCCCTACCTCTTGGGATGTTAAGCTTCACGCGAGCCCAAGGCGAGCAGGAAGCTGTTTCATAGGTTTGAGGAAGGACGGATTTAACCAAGGGGAGAGTCACATTGAGGGCAGGTAAGCATCCTGGCCTCTACAACGAATCCGCATTCATGACAGGTCTTGGGTTGAACGTGACCGAGCGGTGCGCCACATGCCACACAGTGAGGTTCTCCCATGGGATTCGCCGTGTAACAGTACTCACAAACAAGCCTCCGCAGTCGCTCAGAGATTTCGTAGGAAGCGCCAAGGTTATCTGCAGTTCTCTCCAATGTATCCCATACCCTCTCGGTAAGCTGAAGCGAGGCGATATCTTCAGCTAGATCATCCAATCGAGCGATCAAGCTTAGAGGGTTGCGCAAAGCGGCAAGCGTGGTAATTCCTAAGCTTGCGACAATCCCCATCCAAGCTTGCTGACCTATGCTGACGAGAACACCATCTTCGACTTTCGAAAGATGTACGGTGATCGCGGTGCGTCCACCAGAGGCTGGGATGATGCGACTGGCGATTTGGACAACCCTGTGATCACCACGGCCGATCTGTTTCGTGGTTAAATTCCCTTGGTCGAATTCGGCGATCAATGCACGTCCGAGGTCATCTGGTTGTATTGGACCGTGGAAGGTCCTTTGTGGGCGTCGACGGTTTAGATCAAACAAGTTGGTCACCCTCTCTTTGGGAGATTTTGATGTAGTATAATGCGCCCGAATTCAGTGGGCAATATAAAGAGAGGTACATCCTACGAGATGTTATACCATGGATCTTCAAATCCTCACTCTCACACAAAAAGTCCACGCAAACGGAGTCTCGATTTACTGAGTAAAACAACCCATATGCGAAGGTTTCTGCTCGCATTCTGTGGTTTGACCCTCATCTCATTGGCATTGTTGGGAGCCTCACCCACACAATCCAGACAACTTCTGGTTGACGTAACGGTAACAGGCACACCAGAGGGCCCGACGATCGTTGTACCGGATCAAGTCAATGTCAGACTAGGTCCTGGCACCAATTATGCTAAGGTCGGGGTGTTAATCGCAGGTCAAGAAGCACCAGCGCTTGGTCGCTCACCTGGCGGGGATTGGATCCAGATTGCATACCCCGGTGTCCCGGGAAATGTAGCATGGGTGTATGCGCCCTTTGTCGTTTTGGACGCTGGGCAGGAGTTGCTGCCGATTATCGAACCCCCTCCAACACCAACCCCTCGGGTCGCGCCAACCATCGACCCTACCCTTGCGGCTCAATTCAATCTGGGAGAAGCACCTCCGACACGTTTACCAACATTCACATCAGCAGCTCCAGTGATCTACCCAACTTTGGCGCCATTGGATAATGAAGTCGGACAGGGTTTCCCACCCATCTTAGCCATTCTTGGACTGCTCGTCGTTGGAATATTTGGATTGGTTGTGTCCTTCTTACGCGGGAGTTGAGTCTTTCAAGAGTTTGAGCTAACAACCGCAGATTTTAGCCGCAAGACACAAGTCGCAAGTCTTAAGCTTCAAGCTACAAGCTATCAAACGACCTCCCCGCGAGCTCCAAACTCGCGGGGAGGTCGTGATCTGTGAACGAAAATGCTACTTGGAGGCATGGTTTCGATGAGGATCCATTGGTTCAGAAACCTCCGATCCAAGCTATCGAACAGCGCTACAAACAACGAATCCTTGACACCCCTTTACCGCGAAGTATAATTTTCCAAGGGCGGGGGGCCTGAGTGCAAGAAGGCGCCAGGCCCCTTATCGCGGAGGGTGGTATGGGTGAAGAGATAAACAAACCTGAATATGATTTCCCTGATGAGCTGCGTGGGAACATAGCCATCACGACATTAGATAGGATTTATAACTGGGGTCGTCGATCCTCGGTGTGGCCGATGATGTTTGGTCTTGCGTGTTGCGCGATCGAAATGATCTGTGTTGCAGCCAGCAGATACGATTTTGCCAGATTCGGCATGGAAGTGATGCGACCAAGCCCTCGTCAGAGTGATCTGATGATCGTTTCGGGAACGGTAACAAAGAAGATGATCCCCATGATCGTTCGTTTGTATAATCAAATGCCTGAACCCAAGTATGTGCTTGCCATGGGTGCATGTGCTTCAGGCGGTGGTCCTTTCAAAGAAGGTTACAACGTAGTCTCAGGTGTGGATAAATTCATCCCGGTGGATGTGTATGTCCCTGGGTGCCCTCCGACACCTCAAGCATTGCTGAACGGCTTGATAACCCTTCAGGAGAAGATTGATAAGCAGTCGATCCGAACTGTGCGATGGTACAAACGAGAAGCATCAGAACCAATCCCAATTCCGGTGTTAGGTCCAGATCTTATTGATCCCCGTGATATCCACCTTTTTGATGCGACACGATCCTCGGTTGAAAAGCCGGACGCCCAAAAAGATGTCTAAGGTATCGGTAGTCGGATAATAGGATAGAGAACCGAATGAGTGAAGATACAAATCAGATGATTACAAATGTGTTAGCAGATCGTTTTCCTGGGGTGATTAAACCCGATGAACGTGAAGGATATGAAGGATATGTCATCGAGAGTGAGCGGTTGATTGAGTTTGCTCAAGCTATCAGAGATGAGCTGGGGTACGATTACCTCTCCTCGGTTACAGGTGTGGACTATTTGCCGGACGATAAAATTGAAGTCGTCTATCATGCATATCGATCAGAGGGCGGCTCCGCTTTAGTTTTTAAGGTCCAAGCCCCTCGTGCGGAGGCTACCGTCCCTTCGTTAGTTTCGGTTTTCCCTGGTGCAGATTTTCAGGAAAGAGAAGCCTGGGACCTTCTCGGTATTCGATTTGATGGTCACCCTAATCTGAGACGGATCTTAATGTGGGAGGGTTTTCACGGTCATCCTCTGCGTAAAGATTGGGAAGAACCTTATTTCGTGGAACCAGGAAAGCCCTTCAAGAATCGTTGGCCTGAGGGAGAAGCTATCCGCAGTGAGGAGAAAAAATCATTCAAGAAGAATGTCCAATACCCGTCTGAATTTTCACCCGATGGGTGGATACCAGAAGATGACAAAGCTCTCTATTCAGGAATGGTTCAACTAGGCGCGCAAGACTCTGGCAACGGTCGCACTTTGGAGACAGATCAGATCATCGTGAATTTAGGGCCACAACACCCATCAACCCATGGCGTATTCAGGATGGTCGTGAGTCTAGACGGGGAAGAGATTGCCGATTTGCAGCCGGTTGTAGGTTACCTGCATCGCAATCACGAGAAGATCGGTGAACGGAACACCTACATCATGAACATGCCTTTTACGGATCGCCTGGACTACCTCGCTTCTATGGGGAATAACTTCGCCTATGCATTGACGGTTGAAAAGTTGATGGGGATCAAACCTCCGGAGCGAGCGGATTATATTCGGGTGATGATGGCCGAGCTCACCAGGATCGTTAGTCATCTCTTTTCCATCGGCACTTTGCTCAACGACTTAGGCGCTTTCTTTACACCCATGCTCTATGCACTTACGGAGCGTGAGCTGGTTCTCGATGTCTTTGAAGCAGTCTCAGGCTCACGGATGATGTGTAATTACTTCCGCTTCGGGGGTGTCGCACGAGATCTGCCGGAGGGTGTTTTGGAACGGGTGCGTGACTTGGTCACTGAGCGTTTGCCACGCAAGATAGACGAGTTGGACACCTATCTGACGGATAACGAGATTGTACGGACCCGGACCATCGGGATCGGGATATTAACCCGTGAGCAAGCGATCGCATACTCAGCGGCAGGCCCTGTCCTACGAGCATCTGGTGTCGAATATGATGTGAGACGAGCTGAACCTTATTCTATTTATGATCGTCTCAGCTTCGATATTGCCGTCCGTCACAATGGTGATATTTATGATCGTTACCTCGTGCGATTAGAAGAAATTCGACAGAGTTTACGTATTTTACAACAAGTCGTACGTGATATTCCCGATGGCGAAATCCAGACCGGTAAATCCCAATATCAGGTTCGAGTGCCGTCTGGTGAGTCATATGGACGGGTGGAGAACCCGAAGGGGGAATTAGGTTTTTATATCGTTTCTGACGGTAATCCTAATCCGTGGCGCTATCATATCCGGTCGCCGTCTTTTATCAATTTGACATCTTTTGGTGAAATTTGTAAGGGCCATAAGATTGCTGATGTAGTGGGGATTTTAGGGTCGATAGACATCGTATTGGGAGAGGTCGATCGTTAACCACTTCATGGAATGTGGCGTGATGGAGAACTGAATGTATGGTCTTGGACTGATCAAAGGTCTTGGTGTTACCCTTAAACATTTTATTGAAACCTATTTGGATGACATCCGATGGTTGGGGCGGCGTTATTATCGCGAAGGAGCGATAGCTGAACGACAAGGACCCAATGCGCGTGGGGTTTTCACAGTTCAATACCCAGAGGAGAAGCTGCCGGTCCCAGAGGAATTCCGCTACATTCCTTTCCTTGTGTACGAAGACGGTAAGGATGGAGACCGGGAGCTTCGCTGTACATCTTGCGGTATTTGCGCGAAGGTTTGCCCACCGCAATGTATTTGGATCACGCGTTCAAATGATCCAGAAACTGGCCGCCCCATACCTTCACCAACGAAATTCTTCATCGACATTGACATCTGCATGAATTGTGGATTGTGTGCCGAGTTTTGTCCATTTGATGCCATCAAAATGGATCACGATTATGAATTGGCATCCTATGATCGCTTAGCTGATCATATATTCAATAAGGAACGACTATCGAAATCCGTCTCGTATTATCAATCGATAAGACCGACAAATCACGCTTTCGAAGAAGCTAAACGCGCGGAAAAGGAGGCCGCCAAGGAGGCAAAGCGGAAAGCGAGATAATCACTTTGTCTGGTTAATTCACGCGGGTAGGTGTGTAGGTGTATCACAGTGATACAGAAATAATATTCCCCATGCGTGTCGCACCTTATCTGAGGGACTTGCGCGGTGACGTTTGGAGGGATCTTGTTGACGAGGTTTGTTGGTCCCCAGATGCTTCGCTCGATCAATTGGCCTTCAGTTTACTCTTGGTTCGCTTGTGTGGGTGCCTAACTTGTTACACACATTCCTATCGAGCTCTACGGGGATGTACCCTTTGCGCGACACAAACTGTGCGACGTTTTCGAGGTGCTGATTCTGAACTGCTAGGGCTCTTTCAGCTTTCCCGAACCGAAGTCGTTGCGTTTGAAGACAGCGGGCAACCTTTAACAGATTTTTTCGATCATCCAATTCCTGGAGGAAAGCAATGAGCACTGACAGTGGTTCTCTTTTAAGAGAGGATGTTGAATCGGCACTTCGTAAAGTGAACGAACCTGAACTTGGCAAAGACCTCGTCAGTTTAGGTATGGTCAAAGATTTAACGGTCGAAGATGGCAAAGTTACCTTCACCATTGAGTTGACAACCCCTGCCTACCCCTTGAGATCACAAATAGAAGCAGACGCACGACAAGCCGTAGAATCACTCCCGGGTGTTTCGGAAGTTGAGATTCATCTGACCTCGGATGTTCCCATTGACGATCAGATTCAAAATCGCCTCCAGCGACCGATACGGAATTCAATTGCCATCGCCTCCGGAAAAGGAGGTGTGGGGAAGTCTACGATTGCAGTGAACATAGCGGTCGTATTGGCTAGCCGTGGATCGCGCGTCGGTTTACTGGATGCCGATATCTATGGTCCCAATATCCCGACTATGATGGGGGTGGATGCCATCCCCGCCACTGAGGATAACAAGCTGCTGCCTGCAGAATCTCATGGCGTCAAGCTCATGTCGATAGGTTTCTTGGTCCAACCAGGCCAACCTCTGATCTGGCGTGGACCTATGCTCCATAGCGCCATTCAGCAATTCATCAACGATGTGAAGTGGGGCGAGTTGGATTATCTGATCATCGATCTCCCTCCTGGCACTGGAGATGCACAATTGAGCCTCGCCCAATCCATCCCACTTTCGGGTGGTGTAATCGTGACCTTACCACAGAAAGTCTCCATAGAAGATGCAAGGCGTGGGTTGGAAATGTTCCGTGCAATGGATATCCCCGTGTTAGGAATAGTCGAGAATATGAGCTACCTTGAGCTGCCAGATGGTGGCCGTATGGATGTGTTTGGTCAGGGAGGCGGCGAACAGCTTGCACAGGACACCGCTGTGCCGTTTATTGGAGCAATCCCCTTAGATCCGGCTGTACGTGAAGGTGGTGACGTCGGTGTTCCGATCGTGATCTCGAAGCCAGAATCCCCAGTCGCAAGGGCATTAATTGCAGTAGCAGAAGACTTGGCAGCCAAAGTGTCTGTCCAGGTCAAAGGACACGGTCAGAGCATACCTATTGAGATCATCGATTGATTTTGTATCTGGAAAAAGTTTTCGGCTGCAATTCGTGGGCGCGGCGAACAGATTGTTAAAGATCTTATTGGGGCCGAAATTGAATTCGGTCCTTTTGCCAATCCACGATGAATACAATATGATGAGTGTGAAGTTCCTAGTAAAGACGGTTTTTACAGAAGGTAAATTATGACGGACAAAATGGTCGGTGCCAAAATTGTCGCCATCCGCTTTCAACCCATCGGGAAGGTATATCATTTCGATGCCTCAAAAGTTGCGGATATCAAAATTGGGGATTATGTTCTTGTTTCAACCAGTCGAGGGAAAGAGTTAGGAGAGGTTGTCAGCTTTATAACCAATCGCCCTGAAATACATGAAGAGGGTGTGAAGGCGATCGAACGCCTAGCCACAGCGCAAGAAATGGTGATGCGGCGGATCTGGCAGGAGCGCGAGCTTGAAATGTTGATCAACTGTCGAGATCAAGCAGCAAAGCTGGGATTGAGAGGGGTTAAGTTTGCGAAAGCAGAATTCTCCTATGATGGTTCACGCTTGACCTTCCTCTATAGTGTTGAGGGTGATGAAAGCGTTGATCTTAAAGAATTACGTAAACAGCTGCGAAAAATCCATCGGAAATCAAGGATTGAGATGAGGCAGGTTGGTCCTCGAGATGTGGCGAAGCTCTATCGAGGAATGGGAGCTTGTGGAATGGAAGAGCGTTGTTGCTCGAAATTCCTCACAGAATTCAGTCCAGTTTCCATCCGTATGGCAAAAGCCCAAGGTGTCTCCCTTAACCCTCAAGAAATCACAGGGTTGTGTGGAAGGCTTCGATGTTGTCTGCTCTTTGAATACGAAGATTATATCGAAGCTCGTAAGCACCTTCCTAAACGGAATAAGCGTGTTGTGACTCCGAGAGGGGAGGGTAAGGTTGTGGATGTCTTACCTCTCAAAGATGCCGTGGTTGTGCAGTTCGAGGACGAACGGAAGATAGAATTTTCCCGTGATGAGATTGAACCTTATACTGAACTTCAAGCGTTGAAGGATAAAGTTAATCAACCCTGTGACAATCATCAAGAGGAGAATGTACGTGCGAGAAAAGATGAGGGACCTCTGTGACGAAATCTGATCAGCCTCTCCGGGTCTTGGTGGTTTTAGCACACCCCGATGATCCGGAGTTTTACTGTGGAGGAACCGTCGCTCGCTGGGTCTCGGAAGGTCGTGAGGTTACCTATTGTTTGTTGACAAGGGGGGATAAGGGCAATGATGATGTGGGAACCGATCCCGAATTGCTCGCTCAGAAGCGGATGGCCGAACAACGGGCGGCGGCTGAGGTTCTAGGAGTCAAGGAGGTTATTTTCCTCGATCATCCGGATGGCTATCTCACGCCCGATCTTACGTTGCGTCGTGATGTTGTGCGAGTCATTCGTCAGGTGAGACCGAAGATCATCGTAACTTGTGATCCCACGAATTTCTTCCCCAGCGATCGCTATATAAACCACTCCGATCACAGGGCTGCTGGACAGGCGACGCTAGATGCCGTATTTCCTGCAGCCGGCTCAGGATTGTATTTCCCCGAACTGCTTCAAGAAGAAGGGCTACAACCCCACAAGGTGGAACAAGTCTATGTGGCGGGAGCGCAACATCCGAACACAATCGTAAATGTCACAAAATTCTTCGATCACAAACTATCAGCGTTAAAAGAGCATGCCAGTCAGATCCCGAACATGGTATCACTTGAGGAGGTCCTTCGGGGGAGAATGCTGGATGCTGATAGCCCACCGGATGCTCCACGATATATCGAGCGCTTCATGTGTATTGATTTAAGGAGATAAGTTTCTACATGGATTTCACGCAATTTGTACAACAAGCGCATGCGCTCGAGGACGAGATCATAGCCCTGCGCCGGGATTTTCATCGTCATCCTGAACTGGGATTTCAAGAACATCGCACTGCAGGTGTGGTGACGACTGAAATGGAGAACCTGGATCTCGAGGTTCGCACTAAGATAGCAGAAACAGGTGTTATGGCCTTGATGGTTGGTGAGAGACCTGGCCCCACAGTCCTTATACGGTTCGACATGGACGCTTTGCCCGTGCAGGAGGAGACAGGTGCACCGTATGCCTCGATCCATGATGGCGTGATGCATGCCTGTGGGCACGATGGCCACACAGCCGTTGGGATAGCTGTGGCCAAGTTGCTCCATGAGCATCGAGCCAATCTTCCGGGGAAGGTGAAATTCGTATTCCAACCTGCAGAGGAGGGTTTGGGTGGAGCAGAGCGTATGGTGGCGGAAGGCGTTCTAGAAAATCCTAAACCAGATTATTCCTTATCGATGCATCTATGGAATGACAAGCCGCTGGGATGGATTGGGATCACATCGGGTCCTGCAATGGCGGGTGCGGAAAAATTTAAGATTGAAATCCGAGGGGAAGGTGGGCACGGAGCCGCACCGCATCGAGCTGTCGATCCTGTCCTTGCTGCCGCTCAGATCACGACCACCCTGCAATCGATCGTCTCTCGTAATGTCGATCCGCGAGAATCCGCCGTTGTGAGTGTGACACAATTTCAGGCAGGGGAAGCATTCAACGTCATCCCATCTCATGCCACTTTACATGGGACGATCCGCACCTTCATTCCAGAGGTGAGGGAACTTGTTCTGCAACGTGTTGAAGAAGTATCCCGTGGCGTGGCGACTGCGATGGGCGCAGCTGCGCAAGTGGAGTTTACACGGCTTACCCCTCCCGTTGTCAATGATCGTGCAATAGCCGCTAAACTCCATACTCTGGTCGAATCGATGTTCCCCGAAGCGACAATTGATTCTAATGAGATCACTATGGGCTCCGAGGATATGGCTTTCTTTATGGAGGGGATTCCGAGTAGTTATCTCTTTATTGGATCGAGTAATGCCTCCCGATCCTTAGACGCACCCCACCACAACCCCCGTTTTGACTTTGACGAAGGAGCTCTTCCCTTGGCGTCCTCCATTATGGCTGCGTCCGTTTGGAGCTTGTTAGAGGCGTCGTGAGCGAGCCGCGTAAGGTTTTTCGTCGACCATCCACTGAAGGTTGGATTGTCCTCTCCGGGCTTGTGCCGTCCCTTAACAGCGAGATGCCTCAATTAGCGGAGCACTTTCTTCCGAGGCTTGATCTTTCCCGATTGCCGTTTTGCCTTTCAGGGGATATCGCGATAGGTGAAGATCTCCAGTCCTTTCTTGAGGACATCGAGATTCTGCTTGATTCTCCGGTAACCGTGATACGTATACATGAATTAACCGGAAATACATTTCACGAGATCATCGAGAGCGCGAACATGCTGGTGATGGCGGGAGGGGACGTGCATACTTGGATCGATGTGTTCGATCCGGTGAAATCGGAGATTGATGTCGATGATATGTTGGGTGAGGGGAGGCTCGTGTTTACTGTGGGTCCGGCTTCATCAGCTCTGGGCTCGTGGTTTTTCTCTGGGGATGAGGGACCAGCCGTAGGACTTGGATGGCTGATAGGAGCCATAGTCCTTCCCGATGTTGAAAATCCGGGGGATATACCTTCCGTAAAGGACTTTCTTTCCCAACACAAACTCTCTTATGCGCTTGGGCTGCCAAGAGGTGCTGTCTTGGCCTTAGGGCCCAGGGGAGAAATCGAGGTGTGGAGTATCACCTCGCCTTCTATAGCATTAGGGATTGCTTGGGGAGAGCAGTGAATGAATGATCCGCGTGATGGTACACATGGCGAGGTTCCTGGTTCTACGGGCAAGCAGATTCGTCTTACCAGCCTCGCAACCTGCGCTGGCTGAGCGTCTAAGATGAGTCCAGCGGCTCTGGCGCACGTGTTGCGACCATTACGAGAACTTTTCATGCCAGCCGAATATCCAGATTTGCTTGTCGGTCTAGGATCGCCGGACGACGCAGCTGTATGGCGCCTGAGTGATAATCTTACCCTAGTCGTAACGACTGATTTCTTCACACCAGTTGTAGATGATCCTTACGATTATGGCTCGATCTCGGCTGCGAACGCTCTCTCTGATCTGTATGCCATGGGAGCGACTCCTATACTGGCTTTAAACATCGTTGCCATGCCACCCGATCTGCCTGATGATATTGTGGGAGAAATCCTGCGAGGAGGGGCGGAGAAAGTTAAAGAAGCGGGCGCGGTGATCGCGGGCGGGCACACGATACAAGATCCGGAACCCAAGTATGGTCTTGTGGCATTGGGAACCTGCGTTCTTGACCGACTGATGACCAAATCCGAGGCGAAGCCAGGTGATGTCCTCATCTTGACGAAACCGTTGGGGACTGGTGTGACGACGACGGCGTTGAAGCACAAAAAGGCAGATTCAGATGACATTGTGCAGGTAGTAACTTGGATGAAGAAGTTGAACGCTTCCGCCGCTAATCTTGCTGCGGAATTTGGTGTTCAAGCTGCTACGGACGTGACAGGATTTAGCCTTTTAGGCCATGGGGTAGAAATGGCGGAAGCCTCGTCGGTCGCTTTTCGTTTACACCTGCCTTCAATTCCCTTCTTATCTGGCGCTCGTCGATACGCCGAGGGAGGGAATTTCCCTGGTGGGACTGCAGACAATCGCATGTATTTCAGTGATCGAGTGCGCTTCAAGCAATCTATCGACGAGTACGATCAGATGTTGTTATTCGACGCACAAACATCGGGAGGGCTACTGTTGGCATTGGAGAGGCAAAAAGTGAACGCCTTTCTTGGACGAGCCGATGAGGAAGGTGTCGATGTTTGGCCGATCGGTGAAGTGGTAGAGGGGGAGGGGATCGAGGTCCTTGATAAATCCTTCGATGAGCAACGACATCGAGATGCGACATTGTGGTTTTCAATGCCAGAATCGTGAGGCGTATGTTGAGGGATTTGATCCTTCATCCATGAAATCACACACATGCTTTTGAAATAGTTAGGATCACTTTATTCGTATCAACTTTGGAGGAGATATGGCGAAAGTAAGTATCATAGGAGCGGGACAAACTGGCGCAACAACTGCCCTTTGGCTTGCTCAACGAGAATTAGCTGACCTGGTTCTCGTGGATATCGTTGATGGTATGCCCCAAGGTAAGTCGCTTGACATGACTGAGGCGATGCCGGTGGTTGGCTCTGACGTGAAGATCGTCGGATCGAACAGTTATCAGGAAACATTCAATTCCGATATTGTTGTGATCACGGCTGGTGTGGCACGAAAACCAGGGATGAGCCGTGATGATTTAATGGCGACGAACGGTGGGATTATACGCAGTGCGGTAAGTGAATCGTTGAAGGTTTCACCTGAGGCGATTCTTGTCATCCTCACAAATCCGCTGGATGCTATGAGCTATTTGGCGATGAAAGTAAGCGGTCTGCCGAGGGAGCGGGTCATTGGACAGGCGGGCATCCTCGATTCTGCGCGCATGCGTGCGTTCGTTGCCATGGAGTTAGGTGTCAGCGTACAGAATGTACATTGCTATGTTCTCGGTGGGCATGGGGATAATATGGTTCCGTTAACGCGACATTCAAATGTTGCTGGTGTCCCATTGACGGAGATCTTATCTCCTGAGCGCCTAGAGGCGATCGTAGAACGAACACGTAAAGGCGGTGGTGAGATTGTGAGTCTACTCAAAACTGGAAGCGCATACTTTGCACCAGGAGCAGCGTTGGCTCAAATGGTGGAGGCTATCCTTCTCGACAGACATCTGATCGTCCCGGCATCGGCTTATCTTCAAGGTGAGTATGGTCAATCAGGGATTTTCTTTGGGGTACCGGTTCAACTTGGGCGGCGCGGTCTGGAGAGAATTATTGAATATGAGTTAACGGAGGAGGAGCGACAAGCGTTAGAGAGATCCGCTTCGCATGTACGAGAAACCATCTCCGTTCTGGAATGACGGAAAAGTTGCGCATAGCCATAGCGAGTCGATAGTATTACTCACTGACACGCTCAGAAAGTTGACATAAATTCTAGTGGATGACCAGAGAGATAGGGGCGCAATTAATTACGCCCCTTTGTAGTCCGGGGAAAACGTAATCTCCAAGAAAGAAACCTCCCCGCGAGCTTTAAGCTCGAGGGGAGGTGATATCCAATGTAGCCGCACCCTTTAGGGTGCGCAATTAAACAGGGCAGGCTTCCAGGCCTGTCCTACAGTTACTACCTATATTGTTATTAAACCACTACGGTGTAGCTGTTGCACCGGGTACAGCACCTGACCAGGTAAAATCGCGCTTGATGCTGATCGCACCGGCGGAGCGATAGGATGGTTCACCCTCTACAGTGGTCCCAACTTGACGGACAACCTGCACCCACCACCGCATAATATGCGGGACAGGTTCCGTCGGGCGCATCGAAGTCGGGACAATGTACTTGGTATCGCTGACATACGCTTCAAGTTTCACTGTACCGGATCCTTCGGTGATATCTTCAACGATCACACGATAAACTTCATTTTCACGCAGTTCACCAACGGAGGCCCATTGGAGGGTGACCGTGTCATGGGCGAGGGTGAATGGCGCCCCGTCTTGCGGTAAGAGCAGATTAGGAGCCGGATGGGGTGGTGGGGAAGTTGCGGTCGGGGAGGGACCAGGTGTAGGTAGCCGTTCACAAAGAGGGATGATAAGCACTTGGCCAAGTAAGACCGTTTCGCTGGTCATGCCATTAAAGTCCATAATCGATCGCATACTGACATTGTAGTTTGATGCTATACCGCCCAGGGTATCGTTGGCTTCCACGGTGTACGTGATTGTCTCGCAGGCAGCCAGAGTAGCTTCCTCAGGTGGCAGTGTGGCTGTTGGTTCGGGGGATGGTGTGGGTGTTGGTTGGGGGAGGAATATCGTATTTCCGACCGTTAACGCCTCACATATCAAGCCTGGATTCATGAGCCTGATGGATTGGACCGACACATCGAAAGAAACCGCGATGCCCAAACAGGTATCACCAGCGACAATCACATAAGCGAGAGTTGGAAGGGGTGTTGGGCTGGAGGCGATTGTTTCGGTGGCGGTTGGCTCGGGAGTGAGCGATTGAGTCGCTGTGAAAGTTGGGGTTAGCGAAGGGATTGCCTCTTGGTTATCACCTAAAAGGGCTGTTGCACCATATGTCAAGCCTGCCGAAAGCAGCGCGAAGATCGCGATTAAAGCTAATGCAAGTGGTAAGGAGAGAGTTATTTGAGCCCTAGTTCGCGGTGGATTCCGCCCTTTTGCCGTTTGTAATACCGTCCCACAGACGACACATCGAGAGGCGTTTTCCGCCAAGCTGGTGCCACAGGTCGGGCACAAGAGGCGATCGGAAGAAGTTTCTTGCACTTGGTCTGTCATTTTCGTGGGTGGTCAGATGACCTTTAAAGCCGTCGAATTATACCAGCAGCTTGATAAGTTCCCAAGGATCGTCGTTTTGTCAAGCTGCAGAAGATTGAACGGCTTATTATGCCATCGAGGTGGTCTGATCAGCTATTCTCTTCTAAGCCTAATTCCTCGGCTATTGTTTGCATCGCATGGATGACCCGATCAACATGTTCCCAGAGATCTACACCAAGCTCTTCAGCGCCACGGGCGATCTGGTCTCGATCGACGTTCGCCGCGAATCGGGTTTCCTTCCATTTCTTGCGGACGGAGCGGACTTTTAAATCATGCAACGAACGAGAGGGACGCACCAAGGTAACAGCGACGATCAAACCGGTGATTTCGTCACAAGCGTAAAGCGCACGTTCCATGAGTGTTTGGCGAGGGACACCTGTATGGTCTGCGTGGGATAGGATGCAACGAATGATATGTTCCGGGACACCGCGCTCCTGAAGGATCGGTGCGCCCTCCTGAGGATGGCTTTCGAGTGAAGGATGTATCTCCCAATCGAAATCGTGCAACAAGCCCACAAGCCCCCATTCGTCAGGATCTTCCCCATAAAACTTCGCATAGTCACGCATTGCTGCTTCCACAGCAAGCATATGGCGCCGAAGGTTCTGGTTCTGTACAAATTCTTGGATGATGGCTAAAGCTTCGTCTCGTTCCATCGTATCAACCCTTTCTATCTTCAGGCTCCTGAGCGATGGTGTTGATCGCTTGATTCTTGATGATGCATGCATCCCATAGGGCTCTCAGGGTGGCAGGTATCTCTCTCAATTCCCAGAGGAATCTCGATCGGTAAAGGTGCAAATCGGAGGAGACACCCTCAGCAGAAAGGCCCATCGCGTCACAGATAATCAACGCTCTAGGGAGATGAAAGCGTTGGGATATCAGGAGGGCTTGTTCGATCCCGAATACCTGATGAGCTCGCTGGCATGTGTAAAGCGAGCGAGTTCCACCCGTATCGACAAGGATGTCTTGAGTCGAGACACCCAAATCTATAGCAAGCGATCGCATGGCAGCTGGTTCGTTGTAATGCTCCCCACTGATAGATCCGCTCATGAGGATCGTCTCAACTTTACCTTCACGATAGAGAGAAGCAGCGGTTGCCACTCGATCGGCAAGCACGGTTGTTGGGGTGCCATCGCGACGCAATCCGGCTCCGAAAACAATAGCGGTTGTTTTTCCCGGTGCGTTTTCAAGCGTAAAAATACGATCGTTATACCGTCGGATCAGAAGCCAACGTGGGATGAAAAACAAAAGGGCGATGATTATGCCAAGGATGGCCCATCGAAGGGTAGGCGAGAGTGTGTTGATATTCATCCTCAGATTCTACCAAAGTTAGGGTCGGAGAGCACATGTTGACAGCCAAGTAGAAGGTGTGATAAACTGCGATGTGCTGTAATCATATGATTTATCTGATAAATCATATGATTGAGAAAGCGTTGAGGTGATCATGCTGCTACAAGTCCAATCTGAGTTCCTTCGCTATCTTGCTGACCTGGATGGGAAACCTGATCATCGACTTCCAGCGATCCAAGAACTTGCTCGGCATCTAGGGATAAGCAGCAGTAAGCTTCGAGAACAGCTTGAGGTCGCTCGCCTGATGGGACTGGTGGAAGTTCGACCGAAAACCGGGATGCGGACACTTGAGTATTCTTTCCTGCCATGTCTCCGGGCCAGCCTTAGCTTCGCCTTGTTGATCGATCCGGGCAATTTCGAACGCCTGGGTAGTTTGAGGGATCACTTAGAAGCGGCTTACTGGCATGAGGCAGTGCGGTTACTCCGAACCGAGGAAAAACAACATCTGCAATCTTTAATCGAACGCGCGTGGCAGATGTTGCAGGGTAATCCGATTCAGATTCCCCACCAAGAGCATAGAGATTTACATCTCACCATCTATTCAAGGTTGAAGAATCCTTTGGTCACGGATTTGCTTGAGGTCTATTGGGATGCATACGAGACCGTCGGATTAAACGTATATTCAGATTACAAGTACCTTGAGCGTGTGTGGTCCTACCATCAGGAAATGGTCGAGGCGATTAACAATGGCGATTACGATGCCGGGTACCGTGCTCTGGTTGAACATGTAGGGATGTTGCATTATCGTCCTGAACTGAGTGCAAACATACCGAAATCAAGGTTGGGTGAGAAGAGCGATCTACGGGATGAATAGGGAGAGGCAGTGAATGACGGAATCTGACATTACTGTACGGGAAAAAACCAAATCAAAGAAGAACAAAGAACATATCGTTAACGATTTCTCGATGGTCGTGGCAACTGTTAACGGATCAGGAAGTCAAACCTCAAACCTAGCGATCATCCGATCCTTGTTCAGGATGGGTATTCCTGTGAGTGGGAAGAATTTGTTCCCGTCCAATATCCAGGGTTTACCCACGTGGTTTACCATCCGGGTAAGCTCAGAGGGATATTCGGCTCGTCGAGACAGCGCTGAAATCTTGATCGCGATGAACCCGACCACATTTGCCGAGGATCTAAAAGATCTGGCACCCGATGGGGTCTGTTTCTACGACGATCGGTTTACGATCACGGAAGAGCGATCTGATGTCGTCTTCTATCCCATGCCCGTGCGTGATTTGGTCAAAGACGTTAATCCCGCTCAAGATTTGCGAGATTACATCGCAAACATGGCCTATGTCGGTGTGGTTGCTGAGATGCTCGGAATAGAGATAGACGAAATCCAAGGTGCCCTCGAGACGCACTTCATGGGTAAACAAAGTGCCGTGGATTTGAACATGCGTATGATCCAAGCGGCTGCATCTTGGGCAGATGAGAACCTGATCAAGCAGGATCGGTATCACATTGAACGGAGCGATCAAACCCATGACTTGCTCCTCGTTGATGGCAACACCGCCTCTGCGTTGGGTGCGATCTATGGTGGTGTAGGTTTTGCTGCCTGGTATCCGATCACACCCGCCTCAAGCCTAGCCGATGCCTTAGAGGAATATTTGCCTCAACTTCGAAAGGATGAGGAGTCCGGTAAAGCTACCTACGTGGTAATACAAGCTGAAGATGAATTGGCTGCGATAGGGATGGCCGTTGGTGCGGGATGGGCCGGCGCACGGGCGATGACTTCTACCTCAGGACCAGGGATCTCATTGATGGCGGAATTTGCAGGGCTCGCTTTCTTTGCAGAAATTCCAATCGTGGTCTGGGATGTTCAAAGGATGGGACCGAGCACTGGGCTTCCGACCCGTACATCCCAAGGAGATATCCTCTTCGTGCGATTCCTTGGACATGGGGACACAAAACAAGTCATGCTGCTTCCCGGCTCAATCGTCGAGTGCTTCGAGTTTGGTTGGCAAGCGTTTGACCTTGCAGAGCGACTACAAACCCCAATATTTGTGCTCAGTGATTTAGACCTGGGTATGAACCTTTGGATATCGGAAAAGTTCGCATATCCATCCCAACCCTTCGATCGAGGTAAGATCCTAACAGCGGAAGATCTTGATCGATTTCGTGAGTTCGCTCGCTACCGAGATGTGGATGGTGATGGGATCACCTACAGGACTTTACCGGGAACGGATCATCCTTTGGCGGCGTACTTCACTCGCGGAACGGGACATAACGAACATGCTGTCTACAGTGAACAACCCGATGATTGGGACAACAATATCGAACGGATATGGCGAAAACTTGAAACGGCGCGGAACCTGTTGCCTCGTCCTGTAATTCAGAAAACCCATGGCGCTCGTATCGGATTGATCGGATATGGCTCGACAGATCCTGCGATTATAGAAGCCTTGGATCGTTTGAAAATGGAGGGTCTATCAACGGATTATTTGCGAGTCCGTGCCGTGCCTTTCGCTCCTGAAGTAGAAATCTTCATTAGGGAGCATGACGCCGTTTACGTTATTGAGATGAACACCGATGGTCAGATGCATAAATTACTTCAGCTGGAAGTACCGGATCAAGCGGGTAAACTTCATTCGCTAACACATAACAATGGGTTGCCATTGAGTGCACGATGGGTTGTCGAGGCGGTACTCGATCGAGCGGGAGGTTAGGATGGCTACTGATGTTTCTGAGAAAGATACTCCAACAAAAAACGTCAATCAATTAGGGTTAACGAAAGCGGATTACAAAGGTTCAGCGACAACCCTGTGCCAAGGTTGTGGTCACAACTCAATCTCGAGTCAGATCATGACTTCCTTATATGAGTTATCGATAAAGCCGGAAAAGATCGTCAAACTATCCGGGATAGGATGTTCGAGCAAAAGTCCCACCTATTTCCTGAACCGTTCGCATGGTTTTAACAGTTTGCACGGACGGATGCCTTCTATTGCTACAGGCACCGCTTTAGCAAATAGATCTATCAAGTTGATAGGGGTATCAGGAGATGGTGACACCGCGAGCATTGGCATTGGTCAATTTATTCATCTGGTCCGGAGAAATGTCCCTATGGTCTACATCATTGAGAATAACGGTGTCTATGGTCTCACCAAGGGACAATTTTCTGCAACGGCCGACAAAGGTCAGGTGCTTAGGAAAATTGGCGTGAACCCCTTCATGCCGGTTGACGTTTGTATGGAGGCGCTGATCGCCAATTGTGGATTCGTCGCCCGTTCGTTTGCAGGGGATCCGAAGCAAGTGAAGGAATTGCTAAAAGCCGCCTTGAGTTTCCAAGGGACAGCTGTGTTGGATATCATCAGCCCCTGCGTGACGTTTAATAATCGAGGAGAGTCGACGAAAAGCTATACTTGGGGGAAGGCTCATGAGTACCCGTTGCATGACGTTACATGGGTTCCTAAGAGGGACGAGATCCAAGTCGAGTACAAGCCTGGTGAGATCACCGAGGTCGACATGTACGATGGTTCCACACTGTTGTTTAAAAAACTTGAACAAGATTACAACCCCACCGATCGTATGGAAGCCCTCAAGATGCTTGAGGAGACCTGTTGTGGTGGAGTTTTGGTCACCGGACTGATTTTCATTAACGAAGAGCAGCCCCCATTACCTGAGACCGAGGAGATGGTTGATACTCCGCTGGTCTATCTTACGGAGCAGGAGCTTCGACCATCGAAAGACAGCTTAGACCAGGTTATGGAGGCGTTTCGGTAAACGAGTCGCAAATCTCAAAATACAAGCTGGAGGCTTCGAGCTCAAGCTGCAAGCTATCAAACAACCTCCCCGCGGGTTTTTTAAACTCGCGGGGAGGTTACTGTAGACTTCAAGTTTACGACTTGTGCTGTTCCTTAGGGCGGTTCATGGTGAGGATGGGATAGATGAAGAAGTCTTTAGGGGTTCTGGGGAGTGTACCAAGGCGGTGTGAGCAAGAATGCTATCGGGGTCTGGGGTTGGTGAGTATCATCGCGCTCCATTGAGGGACGGGTGCAAGCCTATGGGATTTTCGCTGGATTGACAGCGACCAGTATTTGGGGTGGAATGTATGTCGTAAGCAAAGTGGATCACGATGTACTTCCACCTTTCATGTTGGTTTGTCTTCAGCTTATTCTTGGCATTGAATGCCTGACGCTTATCACGGCCTTCTGAGGTGGATTTCAAGTTGATCAACGATAAATGAGCGAAGCTTTAAGTACAACACTCGTGAGCGCAGGATTGATCAACACGACAATCACGAAATCACCCATGGGAAATACCTAAGCGGGTGAGTATTCACTCGAAGGAGGGTTACCATGTCTCAATCTAATGGTTGCCTCGGAACCACGATGAAGTTGATCGCCGGCTTTCTGGCTCTCTTGGTCATCTTGACCCTACCGCTAACACTTTTGATATTCGATGTTTCGCGGGTAGTGTTTTCGCCTGAAATCCTAAGTGAACAGCTCACAGCGGAGTTGATTGAGTCGGGCGTCTTGCGGTCATTTGTTACCGATCAGCTACTCTCACCAGAGTTTTTAGGTAGGATGGGACCTGGTGATATTAACTTAATGGAACTGCTGCAAGATTTATCACCGGGCGATCGGGAAACCTTGGTTGACATCGTACTACCTTCCGGATGGATCAAGAGTCAGATCGCTGAGGTATTCAATGCATTGAATTCTTGGATTGACAGCGAGGAGCCCGTACCTAAACTTGTCCTCGATATTCAACCATTTAAAGACCGGCTCATGAGGGGAGGTGCTGAGGAGATCCTTGAGATGATTGTTGACTCCTGGCCGAGTTGCACAACCAATCAGAATGAGGAAATCCAGCAAGCTTTACGGCGATCTGAAGCGGTTCCCATCTTACGCTGTGAACCTCCCGAGCCGTATCGCGAGCGTCTCATGAGTTATGCGACAGAGATGATGATGGAGGCCTTGAGAGAAATCCCTCCTGAGTTCGTTATTGGCGGAGAGGAAATCGACCCTCAGGAGGCGGTTGATATGATGGTCATGAAGGATTGGATCCGCTTAGTGCGAACACTCTCGCGATCCATCTGGCTCGTACCGATCGCTTTGCTTGGCCTGATCATGGCTTTCGCTATCCGATCGTGGAGCGAATTTGGCCGATGGTGGGGGATTCCACTTCTCTTGAGCGGGGTCTTCATTTTTGGATATGCCCTCCTGACGCCTCTCGCACGTGAGCAACTGCTGCCTCGTTTACTCTCGGATATCCGCTATGAATCACCGGCGGTATATGAGATGGGTAAACTGGTCGTTGAAGGCTTGATAGACGTTATTCTTGGTCTTTTAATGTTCCATGCGCTGCTTATTGGTGGTATCGGATTGGTACTTCTCGTTGTCGGTTGGTTGATCGGACGCCGAAAAACTACGATTCCGCCCATAGAGAAGCTACCATCACCTTATGGTGAAACGCCTTCGGAAGTAGAACCACCCGGATCACAGATTCCACCACCACCGCCTGTTTCGCCGATACCTGAAGATGAGACGACGGTTGAAGGTCCAGAGGCGTAGTTCCGCAAAATTGGGATGCCAATACTGCGATCAGAGATAATAAAGTAGGGGCGCACGGCCGTGCGCCCCTAAGACGATACTGGGTACCTAGTGTCCTCAGGGAAGTGATATCCAATGTAGCCGCACCCTTAAGGGTGCGTTGAATTGTAGGCTGAAGGTTGCGGTAAAAGAGTAGATGATATCGTTGGATTGAAATTTGGTTTAAAGATCAGCGACCAAGAGAGCCATGTAATCACGCAGATCAGAAACGTTTTCAAACCTCCATGTTGCTTCGATGATCTCGTCCATTCTCTGATCGCTTACGATACCCCTTGCATTGGCGCGGAACTTGGCCACGACCTCATCATCGCTTAGCGGGTCGTCGGGAGATCCTTTTGCAACATCCGTTTGAGCTTGATGCGTATAGCCATCTTTTGTCGTAATTCTTACACGTGCGCGCTTGATTCTTGGGAAAAGACGATCGATCTCCGGATCAGCGATGACCTTAATTTTCGGCAGCATTTCCCAGATGCGGGGGTCATGTAATTTCTCGTCACTAAAAGCGTCCGGCAACACGTTTCCATCCACTGCAGCGACAGCGATAACGTAGGGTAAGCTATGATCGGCCGTCTCTTTTGTTTCAGGTTTGTATTTACTTGGATCTGAAAGGATATCTGCGCCACGGGTTGTTGTCTCGATCAGGATCTCAGCTATATCCTCGTCCGTTATCTGATGGTCACGACAAACCTGTAGTGTAGCGCTGATGGGTTGGTGAGTAAGGGCTTCGGTGGGAAATGCTTTATAACTACAACGAGTGATGATGAATTCACCTCCAAGATCTTTAAGCAACTCATCTACGTGCCATGTTACATTCGAAAGAACTTCAATTACCCCCTCTTTACCCTCGATCACTTCCACGGGTCCGCTAGTCCCTTCCTGAGCCATCATCGCAGCGTAAACGCCTGCTTGGGCCGCGAGCGGATCAGCTGTGTTCTTCATGTTGGTTAGGTGACCGGCGACAACACCGCCGAGCGTGAAATGACTGCTCCCACTTATTCCGACCGCGGCTACGAGTTGATCGAGGTCTAACCCATACATGCGACCAGCGACCAATGGGCTGACGAATTGGGTGAGAGAAGCGTGATGCCAACCGACTTCTCGAATGCCTGGCTCAGCGGCGTGGCACCAGCGCATCTCTAACTCATAAGCAATGATGATCCCTACGATGGCTTGCATACCGTCAAGCCCGTTGGCTTCTCCGGCAGCAAGGGCAACACCGATGATGTCTGAAGGATGGCTCGGGTCTTGTTCCCAATAAATATCGTTATAATCCAAAGCCCGAGTGAGAAGGCAGTTCATCAAGGCGGCATTGGGGGCGTTGGTGCGAAGACCGCTGCCGATGACCGTTGCTTCAGGCGTTCCGCCCAACTTCTCAACAAAACGATGCATCGCTGACATGTCTTCATTTCGTATAGCCGTTAGCGCGCACCCCATACTGTCCAAAAGGAAGCGTTTTGCCTCGTGGACGGCTTCCTGTGGTATATCTGAATATTCCAGCGTATGTGCAAACTCTGCCATTTGACGGCTTATGGATTGCATGTTTTGACCTCCAATTTTCAGTAGCCAGCAGTCAGATTACAGTAGTCAGACAATAATTCCTATTACGAAAAGCTGTGGAAATATGAAATCTTGAGTCTATTCTCTGAAGTCTGAAATCTGACTACTGACATCTGACATCTTTACAGCTTTTCCACAATAGCATGTGCTACTTCTAGCGTTGAACTATCCCCACCCATATCGTAGGTGCGTACTTTGCCTTCTGCAATCACCTTAGCAATCGCGGTCTCTAGCGCTTCGGCCATCTCTGTCTCACCTAGCCAATTGAGCATCAACTTGACCGCAAGCAGCATAGCGGTAGGGTTTGCCTTGTATTGTCCGGCGTACTTCGGTGCCGAGCCGTGGGTGGGCTCAAAAACAGCGAAATCATCGCCGATATTGCCGCTTGAAGCGAAGCCAAGACCACCCACGAGCTGTGCTGAAAGGTCAGAGACGATATCACCGAACATGTTGCTGGTTACGATCACACCGTAATCGTCTGGATTCTTGAGCAGCCACATCATCTGCGCGTCGATGTTCGTCTCCCAAAGTTCGATCTGTGGGAAATTCTTGGCCACTGTCCGCGCGACGCGGGTCATCATTCCGCTAGTTTCGCGCAACACGTTCGGCTTCTCAACAAGTGTCACGGTTGGGTAACCATACTGACGAGCATACTCAAAGGCTTTCTTGATGATGCGTCTTGCCCCCCTCATGGTGATCACTCTTAAGCTCACGGAAATTTCATCCCCTGGGATGTCTTCGAAGCGCGTCATCCTAGGGTTATATTTCGTCATGATCGTCCGAAGCTCACCAGGAAGGGGGTGAAATTCCACTCCACTGTAAAGTCCCTCGGTATTTTCACGAAAGACAACGAGATCGATGTCGTCACGGTAATTGAGAGGGTTGCCTGGATAAGCTTTACATGGGCGCAGATTCGTGTAAAGGTCGAATAATTGACGTAGGCCTACGATCGGACTACTGTATGTTAGCCCTTTACCCTGCAGTTCAGGTGCTAGTTCTAATGCAGCTTCGTCCTTGGGTTTTGATGTGATGGCACCGAAAAGCCCGCAGGTGCAAGTCTGCAAAATATCAATCGTCCGTTGAGGTAACGGATTTCCTTCTCGGCACCAAAACTCCCAACCGATATCTGCCGGAACATATTCTGCGTCAAGTTCCAGTGCGTCCAGGACAATCCGTGCGGCTTCCATCACATCCACACCAATGCCATCGCCTGGCATCCAAGCGATACGATATTTTGTCATTGTTGACCTCTTCTCATGTGAAGTTTAATAAATCTGATCAAATCCTTGTCACAAGGGTTTGACTCGGTTTGGTTTCACGTAAAATGATCGCGACCAATAGACCTCCGAGAAGCAGAACTGCTGCATTGAGATAAAACGGCGTTCCATGCCCATAGGTGTCATACAACCATCCACCAACCAATGGCCCAAGCACTGCCCCAAGGAAATAAGCGAAGGTATAGAGTCCATAACTTGTTCCGCGGACGTCTTCTCCGGCGATGTCAGCGACGAAAGCTCGTTCTGCTGGTAGAGAGGTGACGTATCCCAGCGATTCAACTGCCCACAAAGTTGCTAGTCCAATGATGCTCCGTAGATGGGGGATCAGCGCGGATGCGATGGCTCCTATCACCAGACCAGCGATCATAGGCGGTTTACGTCCCCATCGATCAGCGATCTTCCCCATGTGTGAGGGGAGATAAGCGCTGAGCAATGCGGCCGGGAGATAAGCGGAGGCCAGCGCCCATATCTCTGCTTGAAGGATGTCTTGCAGAAAGACCATAAGCAGTGGCCAGACCATGGCAGTGGATGCACCGGTGATGAAAATGATGCCCATTAGCGCCAGCAACTGACCAGAAATGGGACGACTTTCTGCCCGCGGAGAAACGTCCGTTGGCCGGGTTTCGCCGACACCACGCCAGCCGTACCAAAAACCTAAAAGTGAGAATATCCCATAACAAAAGAATAGCCAGAACCAAATGTATCTCCATTCAACATTCGATAGGGCAAAAAGCGCTAAAAAACCTGCTGTCGTGCCGATGATCGCACCCCGATTTGCGGCTTCGTCAATGAGGCCAAAGTTATGGCCGCGTCCTGTTTCTTTTGCCTTATCCGCGACGATCGTGTAAGCCGTCAGCCAGAGGAAAGCCGTTCCTAAGCCCTGCACAAACCGAGCGCCAGTCAGCAGAACGACCGTGCTCGAGAAAGAGAACGCAACCATGGCTATTGCATGGCTGAACAGTCCAATCAGAAGAAATGGACGCCTCCCCCACTTGTCTAGCGCTCGGCCAAGAAAGGGTCGCACAATAACAGGTACAACGGACATGGCGGAGAAGAAGCCTCCGATCTCAAGGGCGGAGGCTCCTAAATCTTTGCCGTAAATGGGTAGGACGAACGAGAGGATACCAAAGGGGAAGGAAACCCAGAAGATTGCTTTCCATAAGGATCTTAATGTGGTTGTTCCCTGTATCGAATTGCTAGAATTTTCCCGGTCTCTTTTCAAGGTGCTTTGCCCATTGTGTTTTTGTGTCAATGTACGGGTCTAACTTCTTTATTGAGAGATGTCAGCCCTTTTTCTGGCCCTCCTTCTGAGTTTTTAATCTTTGGTGTGTATAAGGTATCAATCCACCGGCATCGAAGATCTTCATCACCATCTCAGGCAGGGGGGGAAAGGTGAATGTCCCGGCCGCGCAGTGGATCTCGCCTCGTTGCAAGTTGATCTCGATGATCTCACCGTCCTGAATCGCGTCTACTGCATCAGGACTGATCAAAGCCGGAAGCGCAGCGTTGAGGCAATTGCGGTAGTAAATCCTGGCGAAAGATTTCGCTACAATGGCCCCTAATCCACTTTCCTTGAGGCACGTCACAGCTTGCTCCCGCGAAGAGCCACAGCCCCAATTGGTTCCCGCCACGATGATGTCAAAAGGTTGGACCTGTTCTGCGAAGTTAGGATCCAAGTCTGCAAGCGCGTACTGCGGCATTTCAGCTGGGTCGCTGACGGTGTAGGTGTACTTGCCAGGGAAAATCACATCTGTATTGACATTATCGCTATATTTCCAAACGCGACCTTTGATCACGAAATTTGCATTCATCACTGTAGATCCTTTGGATGGATGATTTCACCCGCAACAGCCGAGGCAGCGACAACTTTAGGGTTCGCTAGATAAATCTCGCTATCTTTGGTACCCATGCGACCCCGGAAGTTCCGGTTGGCGCTGCTGATGGTGACTTCACCAACAGCAGGTACGCCCATGTGGTTACCCATGCATGGTCCACAACCAGGGCTTTCCACGATGGCACCTGCGCTGAGGAAAACCTCAATGTATCCTGCGAGTAAAGCTTCTTTGTAAACTTCCGAAGAAGCAGGGATGACGATCATTCGAGTGCCCTTCGCCAGTTGTCGACCGGATAACACCTCTGCAGCCATGGCCAAATCTTCCAAGCGGCCGTTGGTGCATGTCCCCAGGAATGCTTGGTCAACGTGTGTGCCGGCGATTTCAGAGAGGGGTTTCACATTGTCCACGGTATGAGGACAGGCGATCAATGGCTCGATCTCCGCGGATTTATATTCTTTTACCATCGCATATTGAGCGTCTGGATCGGGCAAGATCGGTTCGTAGGAACGCTTGGCTCTCTGGTTGAGATAATCGAATACCACCTGATCGGGAGGGAGGTAGCTGTTCTTTGCGCCCATCTCTGCCGTCATATTGGGTAAAACCGCACGTTCTGCAAGGCTAAGTGCTTCGACACCATCGCCATGCCATTCGACCGACATGTAGAGAGCGCCATCACTACCTAAATCTCCGATGACGTGTAACGCCAGATCCTTGGATGTCACGCCTTCCATAAGTTGTCCCTTAACGATGATCTTCATGGTCTCAGGGACACGCAACCAAAGATTACCGAGCGCCCAGATGGAAGCCATCTCACTGCGACCGATCCCTGCCGCGAAAGCACCCATCACACCTGCATGTGGGGTATGTGAATCAGAGCCCAAGACCAACTCACCAGGGAGAGCCAAGCCCTCCTCGACTAAGACCTGATGACAAATTCCACGACCAACGTCGTAAAAGTGTGGGATAGACTGATCTTGCACAAATTGACGGATGAGGTGGTGGTTTTCAGCGTGTTTCGTCGTTGGTGCTGGTGCGGCATGGTCGAGGAAAATGGCATGTACTCCCGGGTCAAATACGCTCTCGCCTCCCATTCGCTTGAAAATCTCATAAATGGCAGCCGTATTGTCGTGTGAAAGAGCGACATCGGGAGCGACCTCTACAATCTCGCCTGGTTGTGTTTTCTTCACCCCGGCTTTCTTGGCCAGGATTTTCTCTGCAAAAGTCTGTCCCATGCTTCTCCCTATCATTGATACTTTCTATTGATCAGATTATCACTGAATAGTTCAAGAATCATCAAGGTCAAACGCCCTGGTGCTTAAGTGCCCAATTATTTACCCCCAATTCTTCGTCAAATCAAAATCCGTGAAATCGGCGTGGTGGAAGATGATTGATTCCGGGCGTCGTTTAAATTTATCCCCTTCCCAGGAATGCGTAGCGACGACATGCATGACCGCCTCCGGGATTTCGTGCTTAAAACAAAGACCAACTCCGGTGAAAGGGTGGCGCAGATACTGGTACATGCTCGCCCACTGATAATCACTGTCCACCTTTCGAAACTCGATCAGTTTCCCTACATCAGCCAAGAGGGCACCTGCAACTAGAGTGTTGTGGTTGATCTCGTATCGTTCACCGTAAGTATTTTTGAGCACCGATTCGATCGCGATACACAAACGGCAGACAACGCTAACATGTTGGGGGAAGGTGATATCCACATCCTCTACCAATAGTGTATAGGGCAACTCACGCAGATCATCTACAGTCCACCCGCCGATCTCCATGGCTTCCGTCCAGACATCCAAGACCCGTTGACGTAGGTCATCATCTTCAATGGCGTTGAACTCTGGGATGAGCTTGATTAACTCTTTCTGCATCTCGATCTCTCCTCGACTTAATGAGATGGATTATAGTCATCCTGAGCCTGTCGAAGGATGACGGAATCGTGTTGAAAGCACCCTTCGACAGGCTCAGGGTGCTTTAACCTGTATTGTGCCTCAAATCCTGGTTGGCGGATCACTTAGGATAGATCCCTTGGCGCAGGGCCGTCGTATGTATGATTCGAAGGATGGATTCGACGCATCGGGCGCTCACGAGTTTGTTCTTCATAGATGTGGGCTATCAATCCAGGTACGCGAGCCATAATAAAGAAGGCGTTGGCTAACTCGCGCGGCATTTCGAGATCAATGAGCAGAGCCGCGATCGCACCATCGACGTTAATCGGCAGGTCCTTTCCAGATTCACGGAACGCCGACTGCAAGGCCAGAATCATTGCCACACCATCATCAGCAACACTTAACGTTTCTGCAAGGGAGAACAGCTTGGCAGTCCTTGGATCGGAGGAATGTATGCGGTGACCAAAACCGGCGATTCGTTTCTTTTTCTCCTGGTATTCCGCAAGGAGTTCAGCCGCAATGGTTTCCATATTCTTACCCGTTTCCCTCACGAGTCTTAGACCTTCCTCAAGCACGCCCATGCAGTCATAAATTGCCGCGCCATGGTAGCGATTGATGGATAATACCCCCGCTGCAAGAGCAGCGTTGAGGGGGGCACCGGTTGAGACAGCAGTACGCGCGGCGATTGTTGATGGCGGTGTCGCTCCGTGGTCAATCGAGGACACGAGCATAGCGTCAAGCATTTTCGCAACCCCTGCTGGGGGCAATTCACCTTTCAAGGCCAAGAAAATAGACTGAGCGAAAGTGATTTCACCCATCAGTTCATCGATTCGGTATCCTCGAAGCCTGACCTCGTTCGGATTGATCTCTGTGATCGCTGTTTTCCAGGTTGTTTCGTTCATCTCATCATCCCGTGTTTTTGGAGAACGGCCTTCGTCGCTTGGGGTAGTTCACCGAAGGCCTCCACGACTGTCACACCGACTTCTCTCAAACGATTGACCTTTCCTTCATAGGTCCCTCGACCGCCCTCGATGATCGCACCTGCATGGCTAAAGCGTGTCCCGCTCTTTGCGGCTTTTCCTCCGATGAAGGCGATGATCGGCTTGGTCACCTCGCCTGCTTCCACCAAATCAGCGACTTGCTCCTCTTGACCCCCGCCGATCTCTCCGAACATCACGATGGCTTCAGTTTCGGGATCGTTTTCGAACAGTTTAGTGATCTCGGGGTGAGGGAGCCCCACAACCACGTCCCCGCCGACATGCACGAGAGTTGTGGCTCCTATGCCTTCCTGGGCCAGATAATAAGCCATGGAGGAGGTGATTCCCCCAGAGCGTGAGGTTATCCCCACCGGACCCGGAATAAACCACGAACGTGCAGAGGCCGCTCTTCCACCGATCATTCCCAGGACCGCCTTCCCGGGCGAGAGTACACCGAGGGTATTGGGGCCTACGAATTGGGCTTCCGCCGCTTGAGCAGCATCGGCGATTTCAAGGACATCATAGATGGGCACGCGATCAGGAACGATGACCAAGAGTTTGACCCCTGCATCGATCGCCTCTAATGCTGCACTCTTCACGATCGGAGCCGGGATGAACAGAACGCTGATGTCGATTTCACCTACGATTTCCCAAGCTTCTCGAATGGTGTCAAAGACAGGTACACCGTCAACTTCTTGGTCACCTTTGCCAGGTGTCACGCCAGCGATGACCTGCGTTCCATACTCCTTCATCAGTTGCGCTCTGGCGCGCCCCTCACGGCCAGTGATGCCTTGGACAAGAACACGTTTTGTTTGATCAATCAGGATAGACATATGCTAATCTCGTTTTAATCATCTGATGATGGCAACAAGTGAGAAGGGGTCACCTCATCGATATAAAGGATGGCGTCAAAAGCAGTAGGAAGGTGGTATTGAAAGAAATAGGTTTCGGGATCACTACGACGATAAAACTCGCCTATGCTGTGAAGATAGAGCGGTTGATCCAACCAGACTGCTCCTAATTGCTCCAAATCGATCTCTCTTAGGTCGAGCATGAATGCGGGCCAGCCAAGATTGTGTGCGACCCACTCGAAGGAGCCCTCCGATGCAGGCAGTACTTGTTGTGCCATGATCGGGCTGCCCATACCAAAGTTGCACGCATTTACCCCGCCAGAGTGGAAGGCAAATCCAATGGCAACCATTGCCTTCCCATAATAGTCCTGCAGATGATGACCTTGGCTAGCGAGATTTCCAGTGGAAAAGGATGGATCATAATCGGCGATAGTGAAATTATCACCTAGTAAGATTACTTTGTCATCATTTCCGCCCTGTTCCCCCAGCCAGCGAATACTCTCGGCGGTGTTGCGTCTGCTGCGTGATTCGCGGAGCCAAGGATCTTCGACGCGATATTGCTCTTCAAAGTTTGCTACCAATTGAGCACTTAAGAGGACGTAAGAATAATACTCAGGTGTGAATGAGGATTCATATACTGACCTTTGGGAGCGTAAATAATCAAGGACCGATTGCACCTCCTCACTGCAAAATTCCTTTTCTTCATTCGGTATTTCGGAGTACATAAACCAGCTTGGGTAGAATTTCCTGAAGCATGAATAGCGGTTTACAACGATTTCAGCACTCGCTGGATCTATCCGTTCAAGGAATTGGATCACCTGATCCATCGGGAGATCTGGCGTGATATTGTAATATCCGCTTACGATGATTGGACGCGTGGGACTATCGTAGAACTGAATATATGATCGCAGCATGTTGATTAAATCAAGCATCTCTACCGTGCTCCAGCTCGCATGGTCAAGAGCCGCTAAGATCTGCTCAAGATCGTCATCGTTAGCTTGAATTGATTGGTTTATTTGATTTGCAGTTTCCCAATCCATAGCGAGGATGATCTTATTAAATCCTAACTCGGAAATTAAGAATTCCACCATGAGATGCTTCATCCGAATGGATTCAACTGTTCCAAGAGCTGCTTCTCCCAATGCGACGAAGCGAGCTTCCTCGAAGACCTCCTTGAGGGGTAGAAGATCATTGTAACCGGCTCTTGGTGTGATGCTCGGGATAAGAAATGCGTTCTGTTGAAGCCAGGAGAGGATTTCGGGATTGACGGAATGAAGTGGTTGAATGGAGATGGTTTGAATAGCCGACGGCTGAGGTTCCCAATCAGGGAAGCCGTCAAAATCCCCATGATCCGTGATCGGGATCTGGTTTGAACCATCCGCTTCCATCACATAGATCTCAAAGTTCCCGCTTCGATCGGAATAGAACGCAATCATCCTGCCATCAGGTGACCAGGCAGGATAGGTGTCTTTTGCTGGGCTGTTCGTGAGTCGGAAAAGATTGGAGCCATCGGCGTTCATCACATAGATGTCTTCGGACTCATTTCGATCGGATACAAACGCGATCCTACTCCCATCGTGCGACCAAGCGGGATCTGTATCACTCGCGGGATGGTTCGTTAAATTTATTTTCGCTGATCCATCGGCGTCCATGATGAAGATCTCGTTGTTCTCGTTGTGTTCGGAACGATAAACGATCTGTTGGCCGTTTGGGGACCAATCGGGGCTTGAATCAACACCCCAATTTTCCGTCAGTCTGGTTTGTTGAAAGTCATCAAGGTTGATCGTGAAGATGTCTAGATATCCAAACATTGAAGACGCGAATGCGATCTGCGAACCATCGGGGGACCAATCCGGCTCGATGTCGAACGCGTGGAAGTTGTGAGTCAAGCGAATCTGATCCGAGCCATCGGCTTTCATGACATAGATTTCCAGGTTCGTGGGCCATTCTCGTCGGACGTAGGCGATGTGACTGCCATCGGGCGACCACGTAGGTTGGTTCAATCGAGCGGTGTCCTCCGTAAGCCTGATCATTCCCGATCCATCCAAGTCTATGGTGAAGATCTCTGACTCACCCTCGCGGTAGGAAGAAAACACGATGTTTCCCGAACCACCACCCATCGGTGTTTGAGTGGGTTCATGAGTGGATGTTGAGCTGGTTGAAAAGGTAGCTCTTGGAACTTCGATCGTTTCTGAAGTGCACGAGGAACATAGAAAACCAGATAACATGAAAAGGATCAATATAATTGATCGAATCACATCCCGCCTCATATGTGAAACAACTCTAATAACTTACCCGCTAATAAAATCAATGCTCGTCCAACTCAGGTAGAGGAAGATCGACGCGCCCTCCTCGATTACCCTCAAAATAACACTCAATTTCGCATGCCAAACACTCGATACATCCACCCTTCTTGGCTTCCTCACCCGAGATATTCAACACGGGCAGGCCATCATCGAGGCTGAGGATTCCAGGCACACATGTATCGATGCACACCTTCGATGTACATTCTCTGCAGGCACTGTGATCGAGCGTAACCCTCCCTCCGGTAACAGTTTCGAAGGCATATGGTTCTAGCAGTTGAGGATACTCTAATCCAGATGGTTTCTTAGTCGGCGCTTTGACAGCTTTGATGAGCGAATCTAGGCGGCTGGCGCAGAACTCAGGGGTGTCATCTTTGCCATACCCTTCCACCGGAGCAGGGATTTGCTCCTGCGCCCGCTCCAAGATGGCGATCGCACGCTCTTCAGCATTCCCACCAAGCCGGATCACAGCTGGAACCGTGAGCGGGACCTCCATGAAGGCTTTCACCAATCCTCGGGCACTGTGAAACTGTTCTTGCGATGCCACGCCAGAACCTGAGGCGAAATAGCCATCGATGCCCTCTTGGGCGAGGATGATGCGCGCAGCTCGGTAAACCTTAGAGGCCGGTGGATTGCCGCTGGTGTCGACGAAATTTGCCAGCCTGTAACCGCGATTGAGAATCGCGTCCATGCTCATCATCGAGCCTCCACCACCTGCACCGTGGAACCCAATAACGCCTTCACCCTTGTTGAAATCCTGTTCTAATTGTATGAAATAGAAAGTCCCTCGGTAGTCGTTTTTCTCGACCTGCCACGCGATTTTCTCTAAGAGTGTTGGTGGACGGTCAAACTCACGTGCGATTTCGATCCCTAACTCAGGATGTCGATAGACTGCGTAGTCATCGATGGTTAACCGACAATCGGCTGCGTATAGTCTTCCATCCGTTGTAAGTGCGATGGGGTTGATCTCCGCTGAACGCGCATCATATTTTCGAGCGACGCTATAGAGACGGGTCAGCAAAGTACCTAGCTCCAGTTGGAGTTTGCCGTGTATCCCGACCTGACGTACCAGATCACGAGCCTGATAATCGAGCAAGCCTGTTCTTATGTCGATCACCGCTCGGGCCAGGGCTTCCGGATGCTCTTGTGCAATCTCTTCAATTCCACTGCCACCGATGCGGCTAAAGATCACCATGGGCGCTTTGGATACATCGTCGATGATGATCCCAGCGTAGAATTCGCGGTCGATATCTAATTTCACTTCCACCAACACCGTGTCAATGGAAATGCCTTTGATCTTCATCCCAAGAACAGCGGCGGCCGCTTCGCTAGCTTCGGATGGAGTCTCTGCGAAACGGATTGCACCCAAAGCTGCTCTCCCTGTCAGCCAAGCTTGTCCTTTGATCACCACCGGACCATCGATCTCTTCAGCGATCGTTTTTGCTTCGCCGGGGGAGCTAGCGGGACCGCCTTGCGGTATGTTGATCTTCTTTTCGTTTAGGAGTGGCTTGCCTTGGTATTCATGTAGCCGAGCCATAGAAATCCTCACAAATTATGGTTACAGAAGTATATTGCAGTTCATAATTATCTCAAGTCCTGCATTCCTGAGGTATGTGGATTTATCGTCGCATCCATTGGGGTAGTTTTGGAATCCGCAAGCTCTGCTTGCGCCTCCTTCGATAAGCTCAGGACGGAGCAAAAAGCAGATCTTTTGGATTCCAAAATCATTAGCTTGATCTAAAGCAGGGGCGCACTGTCGAAGATGCAGGATGATCTTCCCTACCCGTGCGCTCTACAACCCAGCGAAGTATCTAACTTTTTTGAATGTCATTCTGAGTAAGCGAAGCGGGCGAAGAATCCCTATGAGGAAACTTCAATATTCCTAACATCGCAGGGATTCTTCGCGCCTTTCGGCGCTCAGAATGACATCTTGGGAGGTGACATTTTCTAGCCGCAGGCTCTAGCCAGCGCATCCCCGTATCCTAAAGGTACGGCAATCAAAATATTCCTCTCAGGCTTCATATGTAGCCGCAGGTTGAAATCTGTGGCTTGGGCGGATGTTCTGACGATAGGCCTCATTTTCGCTGACAGTTGATACTTGCTTCATTTAGGGTTTGACTCTAATCTGCACATGAGGCAGCGACTTGGCAGCGTATGCCGAGTTTGCTATTTTAACCATGATGGTGTAATTTGCTCGATTTGTCCTATGTTCGCCTATCATGTATAAGTTTGAGTTGTTAATTCAGAGTTTGATACGAGTTAAACGCTTGGTGAAACGATGAGAGTGTTTGCAAGAACACCGATCGATTTGGCAGAGGTACACGTACCGCACGGGCAGGTGTATCTTATTCCTGAACGATGTAAGGGATGCAACATCTGTGTTGAATTCTGCCCTCAACAGGTTTTGCAGGTTTCAAGTCAAACGAACGCCAAAGGTTATCACCTCCCCGAAATTGCCCCAGGTAAGGAACGCGCGTGCGTTCATTGTGAGTTTTGCTCAATCGTTTGTCCTGAATTTGCCATTTTTACCTTGGAGGTCGATGAATGACATCCTCGGGTGTGCTTACAGGCAAGCATTTTTTCCAAGGTGATGAAGCGTGCGCCGAAGGAGCCATTGCGGCAGGATGCCGCTTCTTCGGGGGCTATCCTATTACTCCCTCAACTGAAATCGCTGAGCGTTTGGCCCACCGTTTCCCAGAGATCGGGGGTGTTTTCATCCAGATGGAAGATGAAATGGGAAGCATGGCCGCCATCCTCGGCGCTTCCGCAGCGGGCGCACGCGCTATGACTGCAACATCAGGACCAGGTTTCAGCTTGATGATGGAGAACATCGGCTTAGGGGTGATGATGGAGCTTCCCTGTGTTGTTGTAAACGTACAGCGTGGTTCACCTTCGACAGGACTTCCGACATTACCCGGTCAATCGGATGTGATGCAGGCCCGGTGGGGCACCCATGGTGATTATGCGCTTGCAGCCTTCTCGCCATGGTCTCCTCAAGAGATGTTTGACCTCACGATTCATGCCTTCAACGTGGCTGATCGCTACCGCGTACCAGTACTCCTCATGGCTGACGAGGTGGTGGGACACATGGTAGAGCGCGTTGTGATTCCCCCAGAGGATCAGATTCCTCGATGGGAGCGTAAACGCCCGGATCCGAAGAAAAAAGACTCCTTTGAGCCTTTTCTAGCTGAAGATCCTGATTTGGTCCCGCCACTAGCACATGCTGGGGAGGGATATCGCGTTCACTTTACTGGTTTGACACACGATGAACAAGGCTACCCTGACATGGACGCGGAAACTCACCATCGCTTAGTCACTCGACTGGTTGAAAAAATCAATCACAACGCGGAGAACATTGTACGGACGGAAGATCATTTCATGGACGATGCGCGCATCGTCGTGATTGCATATGGCAGCACAGCTCGGTCAGCGCGTCGGGCAGTGAAGGATGCCAGGCAAGAGGGCATCCCCGCTGGATTCTTGAGGTTGGTATCCCTTTGGCCATTTCCCGCTGAACAAATTAAAAAGCTTGCTGATCAGGCGGACTCTTTTATTGTGGCCGAAATGAATTTAGGGCAGATGGCCCTCGAGGTCGAGCGGCACATACGACGACCAGTAACTGGCGTTTATCATGCTGGCGGGGTCATGATGGCTCCCGACCGCATTCTTAAGGCAATCCGAGAGGTAGCCACGCGTGACGACACCCATCAACGTTGACAGTCATCCTTTGGATGTTATCCTGCGTTCTGATCGGATACCCCATATCTGGTGTCCTGGATGCGGGATCGGGATCGCGATGCGTTGCTATGCTCAGGCAATTCTTGACTCGGGGATACCTCGGGACGACCATGTTTTGATTTCAGGGATCGGGTGTTCTGGCAGAGTGGCTGGGTATATGAAGATCGATTCGTATCACACCACCCATGGACGAGCGATCCCATTTGCTGTCGGTCTGAAGCTCGCCAATCCAGAACTTACCGTATCGGTGTTCAGTGGAGACGGTGATTTAGCCGCAATTGGCGGTAATCATTTGATCCATGCAGCGAGACGGAATGTTGACATCTCCGTCATTTGTGCCAACAACTTCAATTACGGTATGACCGGGGGGCAATTGGGTCCAACGACGCCTTTTGGTGCCCGGACAACCACCTCGCCATACGGAAGCCCTGAATTGCCCTTCAACTTTCCTTACTTGTTAGCTGCTTCGGGAGCGAATTTCGTTGCCCGTTGGACCACAATTCACGTGCGTCAACTTAAACGTGACATCCTGTATATGTTTAGTAAACCGGGGTTCTCCTTCGTCGAAGTCTTGGTGCCTTGTCCAGTCGGTTTTGGGAAGATGAATTACATCGATAAAGGCTTGGACGAAATGTTGCTCTACAAGGAACGCTGCGTCATCGCTGATGGGACTCCTATCGATGAGCTTGGGATCGACCTTCGAGCTGATCAACCAATCTATGTCGGTCGCTTTGTCGATCGTGATCTTGCACCCTATCAGCCGGTAAGACTTGAGGATATTGAATGAGGGTGGAAATCCGTCTTGCGGGCTTTGGTGGACAAGGTATCGGCTTAGCAGGCTTGATTTTAGGCAAGGCCGTGTCCTTGTACGATGGCTTGGAAGCGGTCATGACGCAGGCGTACGGTCCTGAGGCGAGAGGGGGTGCTTCGAGCACAAACCTGGTCGTTGCAGATCGACCGATAGATTTCCCATTTGTTCAAGAAGCGGACGTTCTCGTCACACTTTCGCAAGAGGCCTACTCGCGTTTTCGAGCTGAAGCTAAACCCGAAGCGATCGTGATTATCGATGAGGATTTGGTTGAGCCATCTCCACAGGATACTTGCCTCAAAGTCCCTGCGACCAAACTGGCAGAAGATCTGGGGCGAAGGATTGTAGCCAACGTTGTTATGTTGGGTTTCTTCACCGCGGCCACAGATTTAGTTGAGCGTGAATCGATTGAAGACGCGATCAAGACCTCTATCCCGGAAAATGTCCTTGAATTGAACATGAAAGCTTTTAAAGCAGGTTATGAATACGCACGCAAAATGGAGACGGGTCAATGAGTGACTCGGTGCTCGTGATCGGTGGTGGAATCGCAGGGATCCAGGCCGCGCTCGACTTGGCGAACGCTGGAGCTCGGGTCGTTCTCGTTGAGCGAGCACCCACGATCGGCGGGGTTATGGCGGTGCTGGATAAGAATTTTCCAACACTCGATTGCTCCATCTGTATCGAGGCACCGAAGATGTCGGAGGTCGATCTCCATCCTAACATCGAGATCATCTCTATGGCTGAGGTGGATGGTCTTGAAGGCGGCCCGGGTGATTTCCGGGTCCGCATTCTTCAGAGAAATCGCTTCGTGACCGATGCATGCACGCGGTGCAATGACTGCACGGAAGTTTGCCCTGTCGTTTTACCGAGTGAATTCGACTCCGGTATGGCTTCTCGTAAAGCGATCTATACGCCAATCCCTCAATCCGTCCCGGGGACTTACGTCATTGATATCGACCACTGCCTCAACGATCCACCCAACTATCTCCCATGCGACCGATGCAGCCAGGCTTGTTTGCCTGATGCGATTGATTTCCTTAAGCCGCGGGAGTCGATCCTAACCCGAGAGGTGAGTTCGATAGTCGTTGCGGTCGGCTACGACAGCCTCGATCCACGAAGGCTGCGGGAGTTCGGTTATGGCGACCACCCGGATGTCATGACCGCGCTTGAGTTTGAGCGGTTGATCAATTCGGCTGGACCTACGGGTGGGGAAATCCTCCGACCCTCAAACGGCGAACATCCAAGGAATATCCTCTTTGTCCTCTGCGTGGGTTCTCGTGACCAACGCTTCTTCCGTTATTGCTCGCGTTTCTGCTGCATGTATTCGATCAAGCACGCTTATCAGGCTCTTGATCACGGGATTGAGGATGTCTCAGTGCTTTTCATGGATATCCGAGCCTATGGGAAAGGTTTTGATGGCTTCTGGAGTCGTACGGAGGAGGCTGGTGCAAGATTTCTGCGCGGACGTCCCTCACGCATCTCAGCCAACGGAGCAGGTTCAATTAATGTCAACTACGAAGACACGGATCTGGCTGTCAATGTAAAGGAGGATTACGACATGGTGGTGCTAGCAAATGCGGTTGCACCACCGGAAGGGTTGGCGGATTTAGCGGACCGTTTGGGGATTGAGTTGGACGCGGATGGGTTCATTCGAACGCTCGAAGTAGAGGGCGGGTTGATCGTTACGAGTCGGCAGGGTATTTATGCTGCAGGGTGCGTTACGGGTCCGAAAGATATCCCTGATAGCGTTGCTGAAGGGAGTGGCGCCGCGTCGTTGGCGTTAGGGCATTTAACGGATCGCTATTGGCCAGAGCCTATTCAAGTCGAGCCTGTGAAAGATATCGAAATACCCCGCGTTGGGGTCTTCGTTTGCCATTGTGGGAGCAACATCGCCGGTGTGGTTGATGTAAAACGAGTCGTCGAACATGCAGCTACCTTGCCCGATGTTGTCTATACCTCCGATCAGATGTTTTCGTGTGCCGGTAATACGCAACATGAGATTGAGGAAGCGATCAAAGCCGAGGGGATAAACCGCGTGGTGATCGCAGCTTGCTCACCGAAAACACACGAGTCCATTTTCCGTGGTGTATTGATGAGATCCGGGCTGAACCCGTTTCTGCTGGAGATGTCCAACATCCGCAACATGGATTCATGGGTTCACAAGTTTGATAAGGAAGCCGCGACCACGAAAGCAATGGATATGGTCGCGATGGCGGTGGAGAAGGCGCGGCTTTTGGTTCCCTTAGAGATCACTGAGCTGCCATTAACACAGAGCGTCTTGGTTATTGGGGGGGGCATCGCCGGGATGACCGCAGCCATATCGTTGGTGCGACAGGGTTTTGAAACCCATCTCATTGAACGATCAGCATCACTAGGTGGTTTATTAAAAGAATTGGATGACATCTCACCAGCTGGGATCAAAGCACAGCACCTTTTAGAGGTGAAAAAGCGTGAGATCGTCGAAAGTGATGTCAAAACTTACCTCGGAGTACAGGTTGAGACCATCCGCGGTGTTGTCGGAGACTTCCATGTCAGGCTCACAGATGGTACGGAGTTAATTGTTGGAGCAGTGCTCCTTGCTACAGGTTCTGAGCCTTACCAACCAATGGAATTTGGTTATGGTGAAGATCCTCGGGTGATCACGAATTTAGAATTAGAACGGTACCTGGAGCAGGGGGGATTGGATGCGGAGCGGGTCACTTTTATTGCCTGTGTTGGTTCGCGTCATGAACGCATGGGATGTTCGCGTTACTGTTGCACTTCAATGATCGCACAAGCTCTACGGCTTCGACGGATGGGTAAAAAAGTCCGTGTCCTCTACAAGGATATCCGCACGTATAGTCGCCAGGCTGAGGAGATCTATGAAGAAGCGATGCGCGCGGGAGTGCAATTCTTTCGTTACGATGTCAACTTGAGACCACAAGAGGTGATCACATTCACAGAGGAATACATTGAAGTTTTTGATAGCCTACTTGGAGCTAAGATCCGTATTCCGACTGATCTCTTGGTGTTGGTCGTGGGGATGAGCCCTAGCGAAAACAATGTCGTTGATCAATTGAAATTATCCCGAAGCGAGGATGGCTTCTTAATGGAGCTGCATCCCAAGCTGGGACCGGCTGAAACAGCATCACAGGGGATTTATCTCGCTGGTACGGCTCAAGGTCCTAAGGATGTGCGTGAGTCCATGGCGCAGGCTTTGGCTGCTGCGGGAAAAGCAGGAGCCTTGCTGTCGCGGGGCGTGATTGAGAAGGAACCTCTGACAGCCTATGTGGACGAGGAGTTGTGTACCGGATGCATGCGGTGTGTTCAGGTATGTCCTTATGGGGCGATCGAACAAATTGGGCCGGTCAAGGAAGGCAAGGTTCGAATCTTAGAAGCCGTTTGTATGGGATGTGGTACATGTGCTGCTGAGTGCAATTTCAATGCGATTGAGATGCCCTACTTCACGAAGAGTCAAATCATGGCTCAAATCGACGCGGCGTTAGTTAATCAACCTGAAAACAAATGTATCGTCTTCACGTGTAACTGGTGCTCATATGCTGGTGCCGATCTGGCAGGTATCGAAAAACGTCAATATCCGACTTCGGCACGTATTGTGCGAACCATGTGCTCCGCGCGGTTTGAAGAGGATTTCATCGACCGCGCCTTCGAGAATGGGGCCGGGGCTGTCCTCGTTACGGGATGTCGATTGACGGAGACGGGATCCGATTGTCACTACAATTATGCTAATCGTCTTACATTCAAGCGTTTTAAACACTGGCAAAGGAAATATAAACGAAAGGGAATCGATCCGGAACGGCTGCAGTTGGAATGGGTTTCCGCTGCAGAGGGTAAGGAGTTCGCTGAAAAGATCCGAGAGATGGATGCGGTTCTCCAGAGGTATGCCAACGATTTGCCTCAAAAGGCTACTGAAAGCGAACCCGCTTCCGATTGAGGGAGTAATCAATTTATAAAAAGCATATCTGTTAATGTCGTTCTGAGGCGCGCGGAGCGCCGACATCGTACCCGAAGGGTGAGAATCTCGTTGTTGGGATGAAATATTATATGAATTCTGAAAACGAGATCCTTCGCTTCACGGAACCTGGCCTGAGCGCCTCGGCTTCGCTCGGGACCATCGGTGGAACCGAAGGTCCCGCTCAGGACGACAAACCAGGCCGTTCACCTTGGCACCGTTCTAGCCTGAATGTTAAATTATGTTGGGAGAATGAGTTGGATTGTAATGGAAACGGTTGATTACCTGGTCCTCGATGATGAAATATGGGAAGAATTACTGGCGCTGACGGGTGGTGCAGCCGCGCCCTGTTTTCAATGTGGCGTGTGCACCGCGTCATGTCCCTGGGGTCTCGTTCGTGGCGAGACCTTTTCAGTGAGGAAGCTTATTCGAAAAGCACAATTGGGAGTCTTGGACGGGCAAGAGGAACTGTGGTTATGTACAACTTGTTCCCAGTGTGAGCCTAACTGCCCGCGCGGTGTGCCCATTGTTGAGGTTATTCAGGCTCTACGTTATCTTATGTGGAAACGCCGAGCTACCTTGGCTGGATTACCCTCGCTTCTTTGGTCCGTTTATTGGAATAACAATCCCTGGTTTCAACCCCCATCCCAACGGATGCAGTGGGCTGTAACGCTCGATCTCCCAGCGTTTGATCCAGATCAACATGAGATCCTGCTTTATATCGGATGCACAGCATCCTATGATCGACGCGCTCAAAGTCTTGCTCATTCATTGATACAGATCTTCAGAGCGTTTCAAATCCCTTTTGGAGTGCTTGGTGAAGACGAGCCGTGTTGTGGTGAGACGGTCCTACGACTCGGCCATCTTCCCTATTTCACGGAAATCGCGGAGGCAGGAGCCAAGATCTTTCGAGATAGAGGGGTTAGGAAGTTGGTCGCAGTTTCGCCACATTGTTATGATGTATTCTTGAATCATTATCCAGAGGTGAACGAGACCTTTGAACCGCTTCATTACACAGAATATCTAGCCTCAGTCGTGGATTGGGATGATTCGCAGTTTCAGGAGTCTTTCGACCGAAAGGTCACCTTTCATGATCCCTGTTTTCTGGGTCGAAGAAACCAACGTTATGAGGCGCCACGAGTGGTCCTAGAAAACATCCCAGGTTTGACATTGGTAGAGATGGAGAATTTCGGACCGGATAGTTTGTGTTGTGGGGGAGGTGGGGGGAGGATGTGGATGGAGACAGCCCCAGATGAACGCTTCTCCGATCTCCGTGTCCAAGAAGCAGCGTCCACAGGTGCCAGCGTCATCGCCACGGCATGTCCCTACTGCATCACATGTTTGGAAGATAGCATCAAGTCACTTGATATCAAAGGACTAGAGGTCTTAGATATCGCTGAAATTGCTGCGAAAGCTCTTCCAAGATAATCCTTTGTAAGATGGTATTGCCTTTAATCTGCCGAATCGAAGAATCGAATTACCATTCCTGTCCGTTTGGTCATCCTCCTAGGAGGTAGCAATTGGTCGCTTCGCTGTACAGCGTTGACGATGAACAGAAAACCATCTGGGTCTTCTTGGATCAAGTAGATGGTGAATTGGAACGGGTGTCACTGGAGATCCTGTCCAAGGGAAGACAGCTCGCCGATGAAGCCGGCTGGTCGCTTAACGGTTTACTTCTTGGTCATCAAATCAGTGATCAGGTGCAGAGAGCAATTGCGTACGGCGCTGACGAGATTTGGATTGCAGAACATCCACTACTAGAGCACTTCACGGTAGATGCTTACACACACGTCGTCGAAAAAGCATTGGTGAAAGGTCGTCCCAGTGTTTTCCTGTGCGGCGCGACTCCCAACGGAAGAGATTTGGCGGGACGACTGGCGGTTAGGCTTAGAACAGGGCTTAACGCTGATTGTACCGATTTACGGCTTGATCCACAGAGCGGCTTGCTGACATCTGAGGTCACAGGTTTTGGGGGAGGCGTGATAGCGTTACTTGAATCACCTCACCACCGCCCTCAGATGTCTACCGTGCGACCGGGGGTTTTCCCTTTGGGTGACGAGGATCCCAACAGGGTGGGACTTACTCATGTGATGGAGATCGAGATCGTGGAAGGAATGATCCCCACCAAGCTGATCGAGCGTGTTGTCGGAGAGGGTGTTGACCTCACTCAAACACCGGTCCTTGTATGTGGTGGACGAGGGATCGAGGGTAAGTTCGACATGCTCCAAGAGCTAGCCGATTTGATGCATGGCGATGTTGGCGCAACACGCCCCCCTGTGGACGAGGGACACATCGAACGTGAAAGACAAGTAGGACAAACAGGCGTTGTTTGTCGCCCGAAGATCGCTTTTGCTTGCGGTATCAGTGGCGCATTCCACTTCGTGGTTGGAATTCAGGATGCCGATTTTGTGGTGGCGATCAACTCGGATCCCAACGCCCCGATCTTTGAATATGCGGATATTTGTATCGTGGATGACGCCCTCCAATTTATTCCAGCGTTGATCGAGGACATTCAAAAGGAACGCACGACATCAAATGACTGAACTCAAGGTTATCGTTTGCATGAAAGTTGTCCCTAAACCAGAGGAGATCCGAGTTGATCCGGAGACACGACGGATCGAACGAAGCCAGGTACGATCAGAGATCAACCCTCCGGACATGAACGCTTTGGAGATGGCTCTTAAATTAAAAGACCTTCATCAGGCGCGGGTGATACTCCTATCGATGGGTCCTCCTCTCTTTGAAAAGTATCTCCGAGTCGGGTTAGCGATGGGTGCAGATGAGGCGTTCCTCCTCAGTGATCAGCATTTTGCTGGAGCGGACACTTTGGCGACGACCTATACGCTGGCGAAGGGGATCGAAAAACTCGGTGACCCAGATTTGATCATCTGTGGAGAAGAGTCTTCGGACGGTGCGACTGGGCAAGTTCCGCCAGGGATAGCTGAATGGTTGGATCAATCGCAAATCACGCTCGTGACTGATCTGGAAGTGGATCTTGAACGGCAAGTTGTAAGGGGTCGGCGCGAGGTGAGAGGTGGGCATGAAGTATTGGAAGTCCCTACGCCGGCAGTGGTTTCGGTAAAGACAGCCTCGAATGAGCCCCGGTTTATGGACTATGAGATCAAAGAGGATGCCTTCAAGGGTGCCAATGTAACTGTTTGGACACGCGAGGACATCGAGGCGGATGAGGATTACATTGGTACACCTGGATCACCGACGATTGTTAGTGGATTTGAGCAGGCTGCCGTTCGGGAGCGAAAACGAGAGTTCTTGACCGGAAACCGTGATGAGGTGGTCCGACGGTTGGTCGATTTGGTTCAAGATCTTATGTGAGGCGAACGTCAGGCGAGTTGGGATTACAGATAAGACACCTACAGCAAATATACCCTCCTGGGTTGGATCGTTATAATCAAGTAGGGACGGGGTTACCCCGCCCCTACATTCCTTTCAAACCAAGTAATGTCCCTCTTTTTATTCAGTAGCGGCCTCGTGCGACCTATGCTAACATTCGCCGATTGTACCAAGCCGGGATAACATTACTGGCACACAAGCGATCTAGTTGTGGAAGGCGATAGGATGGATATAGAAAAAACTTTGATCATGCTCACCCCTAAACGACGCATCGCCTTAGCAGAGTGGCTTGCTGCGCATGTTCCTGAACGACCAGATCAGATTGAACCGGGTCGGTGGTTCAGTCTAAGAAACGGAGTTACAGGACATCTTACACTCCTTGAATTTAATGCCATGCTCCTCGTTTCCGGGCAAGGCATTTTTGATGTCCTGCATCATCCCACGCCGAGTGAAAAGAGCTTATTGCGGAACGCGCTTATCCTAATGACGGATAATCTTATATAAACCAAGCCTCAGCTATTTCTATATCTTCCTAAACTTCATTCTTCAGCAAATCCTCCTTTTTCTTACAGACATTATCTTCCCCAGCATTGTGTCATTCCGAGCGCAGCTAGGGATCCCTATCTGATCGAAAGGAACATAGCTATGATACCTCGGCGCGAAAGGCATCAGATTCACGGCTGAAAAAGGGGAAGAATTGGGGTTAACTATTGGATTGTGTGCAGGAGGGTGAAGTTGGGCGGTCCCATAGCACCTACCGGGAGGCTTGCAACCAATACAACCTGTTCCCCGGAGCGGACGATACCAGAGGCAAGACACGCATGTCGAACACGGTCGATCATCTCTTCCACCGAGTGAGCCATGGGCACCTGATAAGGGATCACACCCCAGAACAATGCCATCCGTTGATAAGTGATCTGTTCTGGCGTGAATGCTAAAATTGGAGCTTGTGGTCGCACTTTGGACATCAAGCGTGCGGTCTTTCCGGAGCGGGTGAATACAGCGATCGCGGCTACGCTTCGATCCTGTGCCAGTGAACGAGCAGCGTGTGTCGTGGCTACAGCATCGTCCTCGGTGGTGGCAATTTCAGCCATGGGATGGTAACCCCATTCAGGGGCGTGTTCCTCGGCATCAATAATGATGCGAGACATCGTCTCTACAGCTTTGATCGGGTATTTTCCAATTGCGGTTTCTCCAGATAGCATAAGCGTATCGCTACCGTCAAAAACAGCATTGGCGACATCTGACGCCTCCGCACGTGTAGGGCTTGGATTATCGATCATGGTCTCAAGCATTTGAGTCGCAGTGATCACACACTTAAGTTTTGTGTTTGCACACCTTATGATGTGTTTTTGAAGTGAGGGGACGCGCTCCGGGGACATTGTGACCCCTAAATCTCCTCTGGCAACCATTACCCCGTCACACACTTCGAGGATCGCATCAATTTGGTCAACAGCTTCGGGTGTCTCAAGTTTGGCGATGATCGGTATTTCTTGAGCTTTCGGATCCTTCGCTATCAGTGTTTTACGAAGCTCGATCAAATCCTCTGCTTTTCGCACGAAGGACAATGCCACCATATCGACACCTTGTTCCAGCCCAAAGGAAAGGTCATCCAAGTCCTTGGAAGTTAGGGGAGGTGCTGAAAGTTGGACTCCTGGTAAATGAATACCTTTATGTCTTCCTAAAGGTCCTCCTTGGATGACCTCTGTTTCCACATCTGAGTCTGAGATAGAAGTTACCACCAGTTCCATCGCCCCATCGTCGATCAAGATCCTGTCGCCGGGTCTAACCTCTCGAGGTAGAGCGGGGTAATTCACATGGATGCGTTTCTCAGATCCAAGGATGGGAGTTGTTGTGAGGACCAAGGGTTGTCCAGCTTTTAGAAGAACCGGGTCTTTTTGAGCCAGATCACCTGTGCGGAGCTTTGAGCCTTGAAGGTCCTGCAGTATGGCTATAGCACTGCCCGTTTCCTCCGCTACCTCTCGGATATGACATATTGCGTTAGCGTGATCTTGGTGATCGCCGTGGGAGAAGTTGAGTCGGACAACGTCCATCCCGGCAGCCACTAATTCTCGCAATTGATCACGCGTCTTTGTGGCTGGGCCAATGGTCGCAATAATTTTCGCTCGCCGTTTCATGTTGGTCTTCTCATCTGAAACTAGTCTGAAAGCTTCTTCATCCCATAAGAGTGACAAGCACAGCTTTTTGCGCATGCATCCGATTTTCTGCCTGGGGAAATATCTTCGAATGTGGTCCATCAGCCACTTCATCCGTTATCTCTTGTCCACGATGAGCTGGCAAGCAGTGTAAAACAATCGCTGATGGGTCTGCCTGAGAGACCAATTCGGCGTTCACCTGGTAAGGCGTGAAATCAAGTTCCCGTTGTTTCATCTCCTGCTCTTGTCCCATACTTACCCATGTGTCGGTGTAGATCACTTGAGCGTTTTTGACGGCTTCTATGGGATCGCGTGTGGATTTAATCGAGATCTCGGTTTCTTGAGCTATCTCTTTCGCTTTCCCAATCACATCCTCTGGAAGCCCATACCCTTCGGGCGAGGCGATGGAGAAGTTCATCCCCAAACGTGCACACGAGAAGAGAAGTGACGTGGCTACATTGTTACCATCCCCTATAAACGCGACGTTCAGATCCTCAAGGTGACCAAAATTCTCAAGGATCGTCAATACATCCGCTAGGGCTTGGCAAGGGTGGTTAAAATTACTGAGTCCATTGATAACCGGAACGGTCGCGTAGCGAGCTAGCTCTAGGATGTGTTCATGATCAAACACGCGAGCCATGATACCGTCGACGTAACCAGAGAGAACTCTACTGACGTCAGAGATGGATTCGCGTTTTCCGAGACCGATCTCATCGGGAGAGAGATAAAGTGCATCTCCACCGAGATGTCTCATACCCATATCAAAGGAGACCCGGGTTCGGAGGCTGGGTTTTTGGAAGACCATCGCGAGCACTTTACCAGAGAGCAACGGCTCATTCCCTCCGCTCTGCCATTCAGTTTTTAGGCGCGTAGCGAGGGTGAGCAGATCATCTAGTTCCTTGGATGATGTGTCCAGTATGGATAAGAAATGTCGCATCTTGCTATCTCCCTTGCTTGAGTTTTTGGCGGTGGCAGTATAGCATAAGTGAATGGACCCATGCTAAACATTTTTGGGTCCAAGGATGCAGGATAGGGTTAAAAAACCAGCAGAGCCCTCGGCGAAACCGAGGGCTCCGGGGAGGAGGAGAGCAAAAGGCCAGACTAAGCCAGGTCATGGAAGACTCGAGAGGAATTTGGAGCGTTTCTCGGGAGGCATCCGAGGGTCCCGACGCTCGATACTTATAAGGGTATGTGGGTGGTGTTGTCTTCCAAACCAAATCCCACTGGCGATTTGCATATCTATCCTAGCATGTCAGGAGCCGAACGAAGCTTGCAATTAGCTTACAAAAATTGGAAAGATTATGTGGTTCGTAGGGTGAGTGAAAGGCGTGTGGAATTGACAAATGGAAACCGAATAGAACTAGATCATATTGCTATACTTGTCCGGTGATTGAGTGCAGCGTACCTCCCTTCAATGTGTGAGGAGGCTTATAAGGGTGAGGATTATAAGGATTGGGATTTGGGAATAGGTCGCTTAGGATGATACTATAGGGGTAGCGTTAATCGAGTGTTCATTTCGCGTTATGATGTACACATCAGGGAGGCGAAACGTGGGTGAGGATAACTTGCATCGACTACGCCGTGAACTTCGTGATAAATCTTCCGAAGCCTATATAGAAACGCTTAAAGG
>Ga0111172_1021_pt1 | contig 56893 bp, 48 predicted proteins | sample DeeMarSWOR324_28_FD_80233 | JGI IMG/M metagenome (GOLD analysis project Ga0111172, IMG submission 80233) | Anaerolineae bacterium SM23_ 63 | reverse complement strand
TGAGAAGCAGTCGTACGTCGAATGTTAATAAAATTCCATGCCGCTCCCTCGAGGAGCATGTTGGTCGTGTGCTCACTGACCTCTGACTCTGCCCCACCCATCACACCAGCGATGGACAGAGCCCCGGCTCTATCAGCCACCAACACGGTAAAGTCATCCAAATCGCGTTCTACACCGTCAAGCGTGGTCAGGCGCTCTTCAGGCTCTGCGAGACGCGTAAGGATCGTCGGCGCTTCACCTCCCGCTCTGTTCATCAGCACGTCGAAATCGAACGCGTGAAGCGGCTCACCAATCTCGAGCATCACATAATTGGTGGCATCGACAATGTTATTGATCGGACGCATCCCAGCCAACCGAAGGCGGCGTTGAACCCAGTAGGGGCTGGGACCTACTTTCACCCCTTCGATCAAGCCCAGCACAAAGCGCGGATTAAGCTCTGGATTCTGAATCTCGAGTCTTACTCGCCCCTCGAGGGGAGGACCACTCCATTCCACCTCGTACGACGGCTCCTTCAATGGGACATCCGTGAGAGCTGCGATCTCGCGTGCAACGCCCAGGATGTTCGCGTTACGCGCGATGTTAGGTGTGATGGCGATGTCGAGTACGACGTCCCCCATGTAGTCCACCAGCGGCACTCCGACCGGGGCATCGTCGTCAAGGACGATAATGCCCTCGTGATCGTCAGAGATGCCGAGTTCTTTCTCCGAGCACGCCATCGAATACGACTCAATACCACGGATCTTGGTCCGCTTGAGAATCATCAACTCCTCGCCGGGCTTATGCCCGTCGTAGATCTGGGCTCCTTCACGGGCGTAGGCTACCTTGAGCGGCTTCTCCAAAGGCCCTTTTCCCGTATATTGAAACAGGTTGGGCGCGCCGGTGAGAACAACGTGTTCCTGCGCTCCATCATTCAATCGGCAAAGTACCAACCGATCGGCGTCGGGATGGGGCATGACTTCCAAAATCGCACCAACCACGATCTTTTCCGGGTCCCAGGCCAACCCTGTGACGTTGGTCTCCATTTGTCGATCCCCGCTTGTGTGACCTTCGATAATGTCCATTGGTAGGGGAAGACCGACGAACCGAGCTTCCTCGACCTCCAAACCGGCTAACGTCAAGCGATGAACGAGCTCGCTGATCGGAAGATCGATTTCTACGAAGTCCTTGAGCCAAGAAAGTGGGATTTCCATTTTTGAGTACCTCTTACCCTTGTAATATCATGTGGCACCAGGGCGCCTGGGCACCACGGCACCGGGCATTTTTTCTCAGTAGAGTTAGTTCATGTCCATTTCATCAAGAGCATCGTAATTGAGCTCAAACTCTCGAACGGATAGATGTGCCCCTGGTTCATCAGAACCACGCTTGCTCCGCTTCAGAAAGGCGATATATCCATTCAGCAAACGCCGGAGTTCATTAGTCTTCGCAATAACTTGCACGAATATCTCGTCGTCGATATAACCCAAGTCTCTTGCTATGCAGAGTTGCGAATATGTCTCATCCAGAGAGCCCCGAGCGATGTAACAAAACCTCACCCCCTCCTGGTAATAATACCTACCGAAACCTTCAGCAATGTTTGCTGGAATACTTTGGACAGACCGCCGCAACTGTGTGATGAGACTCCACTTTTCTTCAGGTGGCAACTTTGGCAGGACATCGCTACACACAAAAACCGCAAGCTTTCTCGCGACTTGCCAAACTTCTAAACTGTCTAATCCTCTTGTGCCCATATACTTCTCACCTAGAATTCTGTTCCAATTCGACTGTCCTTGGTGCCTTTGTGCCCTGGTGCCCCCCTCAGAACTGCTCCAAAAACCTCAAATCATTCCCCCAGAAATAACGAATATCATCAATCCCATGTTTGAGCATCGTGATCCGTTCCGGGCCCATGCCAAAGGCGAAGCCTGTGAAGACCGTCGGATCGTAGCCTCCATTGCGGAGCACGATGGGATGAACCATCCCGCAACCAAGGATCTCCAGCCATCCGGTTCGTCTGCAAACCGGGCACCCTTCACCATCACAAATGAAGCATTCGATATCCATCTCGGCCGAGGGCTCAGTGAAGGGGAAGTGCGCGGCTCGAAAACGCGTGCGCACATGTTCTCCAAACATACGGCGGGCGAAGGCGTTTAGGGTGCCCTTCAAATCTGCGAAGGTGATGTGATGCCCGACCGCAAGACCTTCCACCTGGTTGAACTGGATCTCCGCCCGTGCGGTGATCTGTTCATAGCGGTAGCACATACCGGGCAAGATCACACGTATGGGTTCCGGCGCTCGCTCGCGCATCACATGAATCTGGCCAGGCGAGGTATGTGTCCGGAGAAGAACGCTGGGGTCCGTGGTATGGAAAGTGTCCCACATGTCGCGCGCTGGGTGATGTTCCGGCATATTGAGCAATCCAAAGTTGTAGTCGTCTGTCTCCACCTCACGCGAAAGGTAGATCTGGAAGCCCATCTCAGCCCAGATGTTATAAATCTGGCGCAAGGTCTGATTGGCAGGGTGAATACGACCGAGGATAGGTTTGCGCCCGGGAAGGGTGACATCTAATCTCTCTTCCCGCAACGACCGCTCCAACGCTTCCACCCGTAACGCTTCGACCCTGGTTTGTAAAGTGCCCTCTAGATGCAACTTTACCTCGTTGGCGCGTCGTCCCACCGCGGGTCGATCCTCCTTGGATAACTCTCGCAGTCCAGCAAGGATAACCGCCAATTCTGCTGAGCGCCCCAGGTATTTCACCCTCCACGCGTTCAGCCCGGCTTCGTCCGTGATCCCCTCCAATTCTGTCAAAGCCTGACGCTCTAGTTCTTCCAAACGCTCCAGCATGGGCCCTCCTTTCACGAGCACCTTGCTACTCTCCCCAAGCATTAAAACTACAAACCCTTTAAAAAGAAAATCCCGTCCAGCTAAGGGACGGGGAGATTTCCTCGCGGTACCACCCTTATTGGCCCAAAAGGCCCACTCATTACCGACTGTCAACGCTTAGCGTTCGCTAAAGGCTGCGATCGGTTCCTCCATGGCAACGGTGAGGTTCCGGCCCGAACTACTGACCTGATTACAGGCGTTCCCCCGGGCAGCTCAGGAGGGAACTTCGACAGGATTCTTTTGAGTCGGGGTTCCAGTCACGCCCCGCCCTCCCTGGCAAATTCCACCTGCCTACTTTCCTCCGTCATAGCCTTTGATGATTGGTGATCAATCATATCCCAAAAGCCGAGATGATGTCAACCACCTTATGTGAGCGGGGCACTCATGAGATGTCGCACCGCAGAGCCTTGTACCGTTCGCCCTGACACTTCAACAGAGAAACATGTTACCAAACACCCGGCAGCAGGCGAAAACGCACTTGAGAAGCATATTCCGGATACCCCTCCAGTTCCTCATGGAGCATCCTATCCTCCAGCAGCGTGCGAAGGACCAACAGGGTGGCAGCCAAAGCGCCCGGTAAAAAGGACCAGATCGAACCAAACAGGAGCGGATTGGAGAGCGATTGGAGGATCCCAGCGATATAGCCCGGATGACGAACATACCGGTACGGTCCGGTAGTGCAGACAGTTTGACCGCGATCATCCTGGATCCGGGCTACCGTTGAAAAATAGGCATTTGAGATCATCGCCCAGCTGAAAAGCGAGAATCCCAGCAAACTACCTATTGTCCCGATGATATGGATCCATAAATCCACTTCTCCCGTCCAGTTGTAACGCACATCCAAACCGGCGACGAGTAATAGGACGATGAAGTACATCACGCCGAACAACCCACCAACAACCTTGTCCCAATCTCTCATCCCTCTTGCTTCGGCGCGATCCGCGATGGTCCCCGGACTGTAGCGCAGTAGGAACAGGGCGTTGATTGGAGCAACCACCAGATATACGCCGATGTACACCCAACCCCATGCCCAATCGAGACGACCTGCGGCGAGGAACAGGACCGAGGCTTGGAACACCACCAACAAGGCAACTTGCACAACACGTCTCACCACACCGCGTCTAATCTCCTGTGTGTCTCGCATACCTCTTGAGGGGATGTCATTCGTCATTCGATCCTCCAGCTGTGCTAAGTATAAACTCTCGGTGTTACTTAATAAACAGACATGAGCCCATTGGAATAGGCGAGGCGCAAAGGGGGAAAAGGATTTGTGAGAAATACTTGGAAGTCTATGCGCCAATTTGCCAACTCCCTTTCTCCCTCTCCCTTTTAGGGAGAGGGCGGGGTGAGGGTAGATGTGACCGTTTAACCTCCCCTCACCCTAACCCTCTCCCCACAGGGGAGAGGGGACTTTCTCATATGTAAACACCATTCGCCACTGGCTTTCAAGCTTCTACGATACATTGGAACCATTCCTCATCCTTCTGCGTCATAGATTCAAACGACGCTATGGTCTGCATCCTAACCACTTGGAGAGTAACATGAGACCTCAACCGAACAGAAAAAAGGGCATGCTCATCCTCTGCCTCACCATCCTCATTGGATCGTGCAGCCCCTTAACCATTGATCCGACTGAGACCAAGACCGCTGGATGGTTAGATTGGGATGGGGAGGGTGGATGGAGCGGCGCATCAAGAGGTGCAGCCGAGGGCGGTTTGGTGATGGACGTCGAATCGGAAGCACTCGTGGAAGCTCCCAAGGGGTCCATGGCGATCATGGCGCCTGCGGATGAAATGGACTGGTCTTCTGAAGAACCCCGCGATGGGGATGTCTCTCAAAGGCCCAACCTCCGCGCTGGCAGTGTCGACGACAACGCCGAGTGGGATGATTATCTTCTCTACCGGCTTCGATTCGCTGAATGGAATATTCATGTGCGTGAGATCGATGTCAGCGAGCGTCATATCATTCAGGTCACCAATAAGCAAGGCCAGCCAGTGCTGGGCGCCAAGGTGACAATTTCGGATGATGCCGGGCAAGAACTTGGCTCGATGTACACACACGCCGATGGTAAAGTCTTGTTCTTTCCGCTCGTAAGCCCTGAGGTTCAACGTTATCAGATCCTTGTAGAGAAAGGATCCGCATCAACAAACTTCACCCTTAACCAGAACGAACGTGATCATACGGTCGTACTGGACGCTCAATCAGCCAAAAATCCTGTGCGTTTGGACATACATTTCCTCATCGATTCCACCGGCAGCATGAGCGACGAAATTCAACAACTCAAAGCCAACATGATCAGCATCTCGGAGCGGATCCATACATTGCCCTCCAACCCTGATGTGCGCTTTGGCATGACCATCTACCGCGACCGCGGTGATTTATTCGTCAGCCGCACCTTTGAGTTCACCCCCGATATTGAGAAATTCACTGAGGAATTGCGGAACATCGCGGCGGAGGGCGGTGGCGATTACGCCGAAAGCCTCAACGAAGGTCTTCACAACGCCATCCACCTGCCGGAATGGAGAGTGGAGGAAACCGTCAGCCTGATCTTCCTCGTGGCAGATGCCCCACCACATCTTGATTATGCTAACGATTACAGCTATGCCGAGGATGTGTTCGAAGCGGTAGAGCGAGGGATCAAGATCTTCCCTCTCGCTTCGAGCGGCCTGGATGACCAAGGGGAGTACATCCTCCGCCAATTAGCTCAGATCAGCTCAGGAAAATTCTTGTTCCTCACCTATGGCGCTGGCGGCGCTCCTGGAGACGAGACACCCCATCATGTGGATGACTACAGCGTGCTCTCACTTGATGAGCTGGTTGTGCGGCTTGTAGAGGAGGAGCTTGCTCAGCTCTCTCTTGAACAATAGACATGGCGTATTAAAGTAGGAGCGGTTCGCGAACCGCCCTTTCCCTCAATCTGTCATTGCGAGCCCCGCAGGGGCGAAGCAATCTCCTCAACGGTAAGATTGCCTCATCGCACTGGCGTGCTCCTCGCAATGACATCTAATTTCATGCCATTCTTAAACCAGTGTAGGGGCGACCGGCCGGTCACCCCTACTGGTAATTGTAAAGAAATATCGTAGGAGCAATTCGCCGTTTGTGCTGTGAGACGCCGAGAGAAACACCCAGCTCTTTAAGCCGGCGGCACGCCTACCATTCCGTCCCGCGTAGACGGATGTATCAGCAAGAAGAGTGTAGGGGCAATTCATGCCGTCTCGCACAGGCCCGCCGGCTGAAAGTGCCGAGTTCTTTTCTCGGCGGCTCGCGGCACGAACGGTGAATTGCCCTTACTATACTTTATGGGGTAGAACACCTTCGGCTACAGCGAGCATTATTCCGTGGACTGACCATGTCAAAGAAGGTGAACAAGGTTACAATCATGCGCACTGAACCATGAACGAAAAAGCGCCGGCCCATTCGATTTTATCAAAGGTCTTCTTCGCCCTTCCTCAGAAACCACACGTGCTGGTACTCCCTCTGGTGTTGCTTCTCGCATCTTGTACTACAGATGTGAGCGAGATCATTCAAGCTCCGCTTGGGGACACTCAGATCTCTCCTACCACAACGATGGTCCACACACCAAGACCATCAGGTACAGCGACGCTCATCCCGACCCCGTTCATCAGCCCTACGCCCCAAACCGTCGTTTTAGCAGTCCCTGCACAATGGGCTGACGCTGCCCTCGAAGCTCTCGAAGAGTTAAACGACCATGACGGTTCTTGGCAATGGCAGCTCGATATCCATGATGATCCCGTCGTAGAGCCTATGTTTGTCAGTGCACAGATCGCTCTCGTGGCTGATGCCGTGGGCATCTCTAGCGGGGAAAGACCACTGGCTTTGGTTGTCCCGTTTACCTCCCAATGGGAATCCCTCACCTTGGCGGAAGCAGAGCAGATCCTGGCGGATGGTTCTCCCTTCATCGCCGTGATGGACTGGGCGGACATGCCGGCGACTCATAAGGCTCTCAAGGTGGGCGGCCTGCGACCCGGAGCCCCCGGCTATCCCCTGATCCAATCCTGGTCGCTGGTAGCAGCCGCCGGGTATGAAGCCGCTGCGGCTGAACTGGCTCCAGTGTTAAGAAATCGCCTGATCGAGGATGCCGTCATCACTCTAACGGCTGTTGGCGATGTGATGTTGGATCGCGCCCTCGGCGACGCCATCCGTGCCGGCGAGGTATCCTATCCATTTGCCGAGGTGATCGATCTACTCACGCCTGCCGATTTGACGGTCGGCAATCTCGAATCTGCGTTGGGAGACCTTGGCTCGTCAGCCAACAAGGGCTATACCTTTCGCGCACCGAGTGAGGCCGCTGAGGTCCTTGCCCAGGCCGGCTTCGATCTGCTCTCGTTGGCCAACAATCACGCATTGGATTACGGCCCTCCAGCACTTGAGCAAGCCATGGATTTGCTTCACCAGCAGGGGGTCGCCACCGTTGGCGCAGGAGCTAACGACGCAGCCGCACATGAGCCCTATGTTCGCGAAATCCATGGTCTCACCCTGGCATTCCTGGCCTATGTCCATGTGCCGGTTGAGGTACGTGGCTTCGATACCCAGACATGGACCGCCACTTCGGACCGTCCAGGCATGGCCTGGGCCGATCCAGAAAGGATCAAGGTCGATGTGGCGACCGCGCTAAACTGGGCTGATCTGGTCATCGTCCTGCTCCACAGCGGTTATGAGAACGTGTCAGAGCCAAGCCCACCGCAAGTATCGGCTGCTCGTGCGGCGATCGATGGCGGCGCCAGCTTAGTGATTGGACATCACACCCACGTGCTGCAGGGGGTTGAATTTTATAATGGTGGTGTGATTATCTACGGTCTGGGAAATTTCGCTTTTGAAGACGGTGGCCCTCCGGAGAGTGCCTTGTTAAATGTTTGGTTGGACGAGGATGGGGTGCGAGGGATGGAATTTATACCCGTTATCATCGAGAACGACGGCTATCCCCGGCTGGCAAGCGAGAATGAGATGACCACGATCCTTCAATGGATCTACAACCTCACCGAAGCGCTCAACCAACCCTAACAATACCCCATTCCTATGCAAGGATCTGTTCGGATATTGCCATTCCGAGCACCAAAGGCAGCTCCCCGCGAGCTTGAAGCTCGCGGGGAGCTTAATTCGCTATTAACAACTACCTCGTCATCTCGAAAGAGGCCAGGATTTGGAGCAAGACCTCTTTGGTCCCCAGCAGGTAATCTTCGTAGGTCGCATCGCTAGCCGGGCCAGCACCATACTCAATCCTGGTGCCATCATCCAAGAGGATAAAAAAGGTCTCGTTGTGGTTATCCAGCGTTTCCCCATCGCCGATAAACTCAAAACCTGTCGCCTCATAGATGCGTCCGTCAATATCCACCAGTTCGACCTTGTTTTTGATCTCACCCACCCCAACACCGGTACGACCACAGATCACATAGCGGTAACCCACATTCTCTGGTGCAGAGATGGATACATATCCCAATGAATACTTGACATGCACACACAATGAATTGCCATACTGCTCTTGTAATTGCGCGATATACTCGTCGATGGACATCCCCTCGGGCAGCTCATCGGTTGGGAACCCCATGACCTCGAATTCCATGACCGTCGCCACTGCAGGATACTCAAACTGGTAACCGACGTCCTCGTTGACGTAGACCCACCAAGCATCAACGATCTCCGACCACTCCGGTGGTGGGGGAATCGGACCTGAGGGCCTATCCACCACATCGATTTGCGTGACCTGGATTTGCGTGCCATTCCAATCCGGCACACCAGCTACGAGTTCCCCCCATACAAAGATGACGTTATTGGTGTCTCTTAAACCCTCGATTTGTTCGCTCAAGGTCTCATCCTCGCTCCAGATTCCATATTGCACGTGGTAATCTCCGACCAGAGCGAAATAATCATCGCCACCCGACCTAGGACCAGGTGGGCCAGCGTAAACCACCCCTTCCCATCCCTTGACGATATCGGGTTCAAAAAATGGGCCCGGTCCATCCGGTCGTAATCGTTCCACAACGAGCCGGCAACCGCCATAGTCTTCCACACCACAGGTGAGCACGCCCCAGAAGTGAGCCTTATTCGCCGGCTCGCTTTTATCGCGGAGCGCCTCGATCTCAGCTTCGATTTCGCTGTTCGAGCCAACCAACCCGAACTCCCCGACGCCTTCAGGGACCAAGATCAAACGATCATCAAACGGATCCCCAGTTGGCAGGCTGAGGACATAGCCGTACCAAGCCTCTACCGCCTTTTCGATCAACGGAGGGGTGGGCTCTGGGGTGCCGGTCTCTGTTGCAGCGGGGGAAATGGCCGTGAGAGTTTGAGCCACCGAGGTGGCCAGTATATCCTCAGCTTGTGGACCTTCAGTCGTGGAGCAAGCCCCCAAAATCACGCTGACGATCAGCAGAACCACAATTGAATGCTTATATCTGACCAAGTATTTCATCTATTGTCCCTCAAGATTAGGGAGAGGGTTGTTATTGTCAACCAGCCCCTCCTCCCATGGAATACGATGTGATGGTACGAGCCTTATTAATTTAGGTCAAGGACGTTTAGATGGATGTTCGGCGATGAACATCACCGTATCGTGCACTGAAAAACACCCTCGAGGGGCAGGGATTGGTATATGTGGGGTGCGGGCTGCGCCCGCACCCCACATATACCAGTCTTCTTCTCGCGTTTGACCTTTTTTCAGAGAAGTCCCCATTCGCTTTAAGTGAGATGTCATAGCAGATGTTGACGCTCACCACGAGGTAGGGATTTCCTCTTCAGCTTGCCCCTCGAGGAATTCGAGCATCGCCTCTCGCCCACGGTCAAGGATGGGTGGACCGTGAGACGGAAGTAAGTGCTGGTAATCAAGCTCACCGAGACGTCGCATGGAGGCCTCCGCCATCTCGGGGTTTTGAGTGGCAAAGGCGAAGGGCGGGGAAAGTCGACCGTTACGATTCATCACCGCATCACCACAGATCATGGCATGATCCTCGGGATGGAGAAATCCGATCTGACCAGGGGTGTGACCGGGCAAGTGAATGACGGCCATGCCGTCGGCAGCTTGTCCTCTCTCAAGATCACGCGCCACGGGCAACCTCCAACCACGCCCCCTGAGGAAGAAACGCCCAAACCAAAACGACGCGCTGTGAGGCTTCAAGTTATGATATCCCATCTTGCCTGTGACAAAAGGAACCTCATCGCGATGACACAGAATCGCCGAGTTCCAGGCCGTCCGTACAGCATCTAACCCACCACCGTGATCATAGTGGGCGTGCGTCAGCAGCACGCGCCTGGGCCCACGTCCTCCAGTGGCACGAGTGATCGCTGAGACCAGTTGATCGGCGGTGTCAGGAGCACCCGTGTCCACCAGGATCCAATCCTCACCAACTCTGATCAGCCACACTGCCACAGGCCATGTAACAGGTCCGATCAGCTTAAAGGAAAGCTCCAGCCTCAAGATGTGGTCACTGACCGGCTTAAAGTCAGCCACACTTAGTCTCCTAGGGAAGTTTTTGTCAGTTGGAGGAGGAGGGCCGGCACCTCGGTTATGTTCTCAGCAGTGGCTTCGGGCACGATGATCGAAGCATGTTCGCGGTTCGAGGCTGTATCCGCCTGTGTGGTAAGCCATATCTGATGAACGCCAGCATTCTGAGCACCAAGGATATCCGCCCCCAGATTATCGCCTACCATAACGACCTCGTCAGCGGGCAGATCCCAGGTCTCGAGGACCATCTCAAATAGTTTAGGGTTGGGCTTGCGGATCCCCAATGCGGCTGAGATAAAAATCGGCTTGAAGTAGGGGCGAAGCTGTGCATTATCGATCAATCGCTGGACATTTCCCGCATCTCCGGCGTTCGAGATTATGCCCAGACACATACCCTTTACACGAAGTTCATCAAGCACCTCGTATACACCTTCCATAGGTGACCAATGCGCCTCACTGACATTGTAGAATTGGAAAATGGCGTGTTCAATCGCCTCGTCCGGAACCTCTCGATGCCCGAATCGAGCCAAAACTTTGCGTAACAGCGAGGACGTTGTCCGCTCCACCCAATCCCGCTCACGCACATGATAACTGTCCTGGATCTCCTCCATAAAGTCTTCAATAAAAGATTTCCCGTCCAGGTGATACCCATCTCGTTCTAGCTGTCTCGCCAAGTCTTGACTGCTCTCCTGAAGAATCTCAGGCCATTCACCATCGAACCGGATCAATGTCGACCCCAAGTCAAAAATCACACCTCGAATCACCTAACATCCTCCACTTCAATACTTCCGCTCTGGGTCGTATCGGTTGAGCAATGGACGCCCAGCACGATAGCGGTGCAGGTTTTCTATAAACAAATCCACCGCACGCTCGTAATATTTATCCGAGGCCCCGGCCACGTGCGGTGAGAGAATCACATTCGACATGTTCCATAGCGGGCTGCTCTGCGGCAGCGGCTCCACAGGATAAACGTCCAGCGCCGCACCTGCTAATCGCTTCTCGTTCAACGCTTCAACGAGCGCACCATGATCCACGACCCCACCGCGCGATACATCTACCAAGTATGCCGTCGGCTTCATCCTTTCAAAAACCTTCGCATCAATCAAGCCGCGCGTCTCAGGCGTGAGCGGCACCGTGACAACGACGAAATCGCATTCTGAGACCATGGAACCCACTGCCTCAGGTGGATAGAGCCGCTCGGGCAACTCGGCATCAGGGTCACCCAACCCTTCGAGTGCATAGCCCTGATCCTTCAGGTTTCTTAAATTCCTTTTGGTGGCGAGTACTCTTGAGCCGAAAGCTCGGCCGAGCCGGGCCACCTCCCTTCCAATGCTTCCATATCCAATGATGCCCAGCGTGCTTCTACATAGCTCAACAGAACGATAGCGCTTGAAGCGCTCCCCCATCCAACGCACATCTGCCACGTCATCGATCATCGTTGGCAATCGACGGCTCAATGCGAGGATGCACATCAAAGCGAACTCCGCGACCTGTGGCACACTTGCTCCACTCAGTGTAGTCACCATCACCTCGGAATGCATCAAGTCGTGCTCTGCCACATGGTCTACGCCTGTCAAATGAAGTTGAACCCAGCGCAATCTTGGGGCCACCTCCGGCTCTGGAAGAGCGGAAAATGTGTAGAGGATCTCAATCTCAGGAAGCAACTCTTTGGGTAACTCCTCCGCTGACTGGGCGTGATGGACATGAATCTTCAACTGGGGTGACACCGCCGCCAGACGTTCGATGAGTGGCTCAGGAAACGGCAGCGTGAGTAAAACATTGATTTCAGACATGCTCGTCATTGTACCTCATTCAAGAAAGCCGGTATATGGCGACATACGCCTAACCATGTTGCGCCCGATCCGTCGGGTAAGTTAGAAGAAAATTTTTCGGATCTTAAGTGAAAAGGGGCGGGATGAGCACGATGCTATATGGATCATGGTCCGGTTCTTAGCTCATCCTTGGCTTATGACAACAAGCACAAAGCTTGTCACGATACCCACATCCCTAGGACCATTCCCCCGGCGATCAAACCCATCAGGATCCAAGTGGCCCATAGAAAACCTGCGTTGACCATGACATAAAGCGGAAGTGCTGGCAGAAGGATCAGAGACAGAGCGATCGTTTGCAAACGAAACCTGTCTCGTCCAGGTGAGTTCCTATGCTCACTCATCCCAAACCAACCTTTGTGAACGCGAAAACCAGAAGTGCAATGCCGGCGATGAGAATAGCGATATAGACCAACAGTGAGCGAAGAACCGTCCCTTCTTTGCCCGCCATGCCGGCTGTGCTGGCGCCGACGATGATCTTGGTCGGAGCGACGACAGAACCGATCGCTCCACCGGCGGTTTGTGCTGCCAGGATCAAAGGAAGGCCATAGCCAAGCAGTTCAGCCGTTCTCTTTTGCAGCATAGCGAAGATGACATTGGAATTGGTGTTTGATCCGGTCATAAAAGCACCTAAGGCTCCGATCCATGGCGAGGCGAGCGGGAAGAACGAGCCTACTGCGCCCGCCAAGCCACGCGCCAAAGTATCTGTCATCCCACTATGCGACATCACAACCGCCATAGCAACCATGGCCGCGATACCTAAACTTGAGGACATGACCCGCCGGATCGTCCCGCTCACGATTCGCTGCGCGGCGCCTGCCTGGTACATACCTGTTTGTTTGTAGATCAGATAGGCGATCAGGGAGGCGTATCCCAGAATGGCGCCCGCGTGGCGAAAGAGCGGGATCACTCGCCCATACCCCGCAGGCGTTAGGAATCCCAAACTTGTTCGCATCTCTGGGAAAGACACCCGAATCGCGAATTGCCCCAAGAACGCTCGAACAGGAGGGATCAGTTGAACAATCAGCGTGATAGCGATGAGCGCTAGGTACCCCGAGAATGCCAACAGCACCGATCGCCTATCGAGCCTGGCCCCACTGTTTTGTGAGCGTTCACCGCGATACCAAGGAGTGATGAGGATCCCCACCACAAGGCCCACCATTCCTCCCCCAAATCCGCCTATGTTCCATAAGCCGTTGGTCGCTAGTCCGTACTGAGCAACTCCCATCACAGTTCCTAGAAGGAGGACCGGAAGGGCCAAACGGCGAAGGGCTTTCCAACCATCGGCCGCATGGGCAACCATGAACCCACACCCAAATCCAGCCAAACCAAGTAACGTGGCAGACATTGGAGCCAACGTCTCGCCTGGCAAACCTGTAGCGGCTATCAGCGCCTGGAAAGAGGAAGCCAGCGAACCGAAAGTCACCGCCCATGCATGACCTAGGGAGGGGATGAGCACGGCCACCAATGGAGAGAAGCCGAGACCGACCAACAAGGGAGCCGTGATGGCCACCGGCACACCAAAACCGCCTACTCCCTGAAGGAAAGAGGCGAAAGCCCATCCGATCAAGAGCGCTTGCATTCCACGGTCGGCGGTGAGGTGGGGTAAGGCGTCTCCGATGATACCGATCGCTCCCGCCTCATCAGCCACCCGATAAAGCAAGAATGCGGCCCAGATAATCAGCAAGACATCGAGGGTGAGCAGGAGAGCCTTCGCTTGAGACAAGGCCAAGAGGTTTATCCCGGCTCCAAAGCGGCTGGCAGCGACAACGACGGCGACTAACCATCCAGCTGGACCAGCTTTAGCCGCGCCCCACTGAAAGCGGATCATCAAGAATAAAATGAGCAAAATGGGTGTAAAGGCGAGGACCCAATCGACAATCATGCGTATTCCAAGCGGATCAAGCTCGGCGGATTATAGCATGGCGTACGAAGGAGGTGAATTGAGAAATTGAGGACTCCCCTGTGACCGTAGATTCTTGATCAGATTCAGTTGAAAATTCGACCCGTGGAAAGCTAAGCGGAAATCCTCAAATACCTCAGGCAGCGACTAATAATTCGTCACCACGTCGATCAAGCCGCGCTCACGGGCTTGGTGCTCGCACCAGCGGAAAACGATAATGGATAAAAAGCCAAAGACGACCGTCAGTCCGATCAGGATGACGAACAACTGCCCATCCGTTAGCTGTGAAAGCGTGGGGAAAGAAGCAGCTACCTGGCCGACCATCGCTCGTCGCAGAAGCTCGAGCCAATAGGTGAGTGGCATGGCGAAGCCAACCGGACGAAGCCAGTTCGGAAGTACTTCGAGGGGAAAGATGGCCCCACTGAAGAGATAGAGCGCACCGGCAACCGCATCTCCGATGAACCACACGTGATGTGCGATCATCATAGTCACACCGGCCAACACCAACCCCATACTCGCCAGCATGACAATCCCCAAGGTCAATGCGGCGAAAAACATCGGCCAGTTTACCGCCGCCAGGTCGAGTTGAAGGTTGAGGAACAACACCCCAGCGGTGATGGTGACCAGGACCGAGATCGTGCCGGTCAGGAAGCGTGCCACACCACGACCCACCAAGTAGAACGGCACATGGATCGGGGCTACATAGATGTATTTCAACGTCTTGTAATGCTCGCGATCGTCGATCACCGCCCATGAAACGCCGGTCATCACTGAACCGACGTAGATGTAAAAAGCGTTACCCAGGTAGATATATGCGAAAAGCGGGGAGTCAAAGGCGCCTTGAGTGATGATTCCGTACATCACCACGAGAATCGCCGCTCCGGCTATCGGTTTGATAACGGAGTACACGGCAAACAGGAAGGGATCGGTCCAGTTCGACTCGATCTGCCACCCAAGCCAAGCGGCGGTGAGAAATGAACGGACCGACTCGCGGATGTTGAGCTCCCCTTGGGACCTCCATGAGGTCTGCGTCGTGCCGCTCATCGGATTACAACCTACCGCCTGCTGTCGGTGAGTCGCCCTTCTCGTATCGCAAGGCGCTCCATGTGAGCTAATAAGTAGCGGGCGCCGACCAGGAACACCACGCTCAAGATCACCAAAATCCCGAGCTCGATGGGGACGCTAAGAAACCCGAGCGACGGTCCGGACGGAAAAACCAACTGACGCATGGCGTCCATCCCGACGGCGAGCGGGATGATCGATGCACCCGCGGCAAGCCAAAAACCAAGGCTCTTCAATGGGAAGTAGAAACCGGAGAACAAATAGATGGGCTCTTGAGCGAGACTAGCGAGGTGCCAGGCTTCCCGGTTCAATAGGAGAAAGAGGGACGAGAACATCATCCCCATGCCATACAGCGCCACCATGGTCAAAATGAATGTGCCAAAGAGAGCCGAAAACGAAGCCACTGTGAATTGGACCTCAAAAAGCAAGCCACCAACGAAGACGATCACAAATGCCCGCAGCGTAGTGGCAAGCATCCCTCCAAGAGCCATGCCCAGCAGAATCGCCATCATCGAGTTAGGAGCGATGATATAGAGCGCAAGGTTACCTTGCTCCTTCTCCCAAAAGAGCTGGCTCGACATACTCCACAAGATGTTCATCCAGAAAGCTGTCATCGCCCCGCCCATGACCACAAAACCGACGTAGGTTTCAGGTGCTCCGATGGCACGATAAACAAACACATACGCCGATACCGCCAGGAGCGGTAAGAAGATTTCGAAAAACATCCATGATTTTTCGCGCTGCGCGCCGATCACCCGCGGATAGGCGCGGGCGATTACGGTTTGGAAGAAGAGCCGGGTTGAGTAAGGCTTGGCGAAGTTAGTTGCTCTCTCCACGTTCTACCTCTTCCATGCTCATCCCAACCAGATGGACGAATACGTCTTCCAAGGACGGCTCACGCTTCTCCAAATTCTGTAGGTGGATATCGTGGGCGGTCAATTGATTGACCACAGCCGCGAGCACATCCTCCTCCTCCAAGACAAACTCCAGTGTTGCGAAGCCATCTTCAGGACAGTACGTGAAGTGACGAACCCCGCGGATGCGTTCAAAGGTTTCAGGTGGCGTACCATCCAGTGGGCTGACTTGCAGTTGGAAGATCGCAGCTTCCTGAAGCTGGTGTTTTAGGGCTGCCGGGGTGTCGCAGGCCAAAACCCTTCCTTCATTGATGATCGCCACACGGTCGCATAATTGCTCCGCCTCAACCATGTAATGGGTGGTGAGCAGTATCGTGCGATCCTGCTTCTCGTCCATCCATTCCCGAATGAAACTTCGCACATCGCGCGCCGCACCGACGTCCAAACCCAAGGTCGGCTCGTCGAGAAACAGAACCTCTGGGTCGGTCATGAAGCCGCGCACGATGTTCATCTTTTGTCGCAGACCGGATGAGAGATCGGAGGATTTGGTATTGAGCCGGTCGCCTAGCCCGACCACCTCCAAGAGTTCTTTGATACGGCGGTTGGCCTCCTTGGAAGGAATACCGTAGAACTGCGAAAACATCCACAAGTTCTCCCGTACGGTAAGCAGACCGTAGCCGGAAGACTCTCCGCCCGAGACCATGTTGATGCGAGCACGGATTTCATGGGGCTCTTTCGTCACGTCAAAGCCGGCGACACAGGCACGGCCAGAAGTAGGTGCCAACAACGTGGTTAGGACCTTGATCAGAGTGGTCTTGCCGGCACCGTTTGGACCGAGTAAACCGAACAACTCGCTGCGCGAGACTTGGATGTTTACATCTTTGAGAGCGACCAGTTCCTTGGGGTCACTCTTTTTCCCGCCACGGATCTTGTAGACGCGCGTCAAAGCTTCGACTTGAATTGCAGGGATTTCCGACATTGTGAGATAACCACCGCTTTCGGAGAACGATCGAGTATGTTAGCACATTTGTTTCATTGCGTCAAGATGGAAGCCTTCGCGCTTGTACGAATACTTCGGCGCACGGATCAGATCCGTCAACCACATTATTTTGCCGAAGCGAGGGTCTTGGTCTTGTCTTCATCCCTCGTCAGTCATCCTCCGACAGTCACCCTGAGCCAGTCGAAGGATGACTGTTGATAGGTGACTGTCGAGCTGGCGGGAGCTTCAACAAGAACAGGGTAGGGGCGGTTCGCGAACCGCCCCTATAACATTGTAGGTTAATTGATCCGCTTCGGTAATTACGTAAGAAATCTCGTGGGGAGCTCCAAAAACACCTTAAAACATTGAAAAATACCGCTTTTTAGTACCTAGGAGTCAACCAGCGTAGGGATTCCGTCGGTGAGTCGTCAGATTGTTGACAAGCTTAACTATACGAAATTCTTATATAGTATTGGTGGAAGGGCGGAATCTCTTCTTCTCCTCCTTAAAAGAGAGTCGGGGTCGGCGTCCCCGGCTCTCCTGATTCTGACATCAATCTGTGCTATTCCCCCCGCGTTGATGCATACGTAACCTACTTGACTCAGATGAATATCCTGAGCGCACCCTCGTCACACGAACTGGCATCGTTTAACCAACACATTCCCCTAAACCAAATCATACATTACTCGTAGTAGATCGTTGGGCGCGCTTTACGACCCTTCGGAAGAACCCACGCTTTTTGATTTGCTCCGTACCCATACTTGGCTTTCGATCATTCGAGCGTTGGGGATGAAAATACGATCCTCCCCCAAAGCAATCTCCGCGCTCAGTGTACCAATAGCCTCCAGGGTGCCCTCTTGGTTGTCTATCACAATAAGCTCACCCAGAGGAAATTGTTCGCGGGCATAATAACCCGCCAATATGTTACCCGCGACACCTCGAGCCCCAAGCGCAAAAGACAGAACCAATCCCGCCACAAATACAGTTACGAGGTTCGTGAAAGTTTCTGTCAGCAGTGTAAGGTTGAGACCTAGCTGATCAACAGCCAGGATTACGCTAACCACAAGCAAAAGAACCTGCACAAATTGGCCAAGCGGCTGGTGGAATTCAATCCCCATACCCGCCGCTGTTGCTTGTGACACTCGACCAAGAAATTGAGCCAAGAACGCACCAACGATGAGTACAAGGGCAGCGGCCAGCAGGCGAGGCAAATAGCCGATAAGTCCTTGCAATGGCAGCACAACCGCCATGAGACCAAACTGCTCGAGCGCCAACAAGATGAAGCCGAGAAACACAAGCCAAAAAATCACCAGTCCAATCAGCTCGCTTGCTGAACGAGTGATCCCAGCCTGGGTGAAGCCCTCTGCTAAACCAACACGTTCAAAGATCCCGTCAACCCTCAGGCGTCTTAAAAGCCTTTGTGTCAATGCTGAAATTAGACGCGCAAACAACCAACCCAAGATTAACAAGATGATCACGACCAAAATGGTCGGCAGCCAGGCGATCACCTGATCCCATAAATCGGAAATTGAATCCTGTAAGTACACGGTGTCAATCATCGTGATCCTCCTTCAACCCAGGTCTATTGTGCGAACCGAAAATCGGTTCTAGGAGAACTCTCATCATACTAAGCACCCCCACGCCAGCAAATCGCATCATCTGCCTCCCAAGTTCGGCGAGATGAATGCGATGAACGAGGTTGCGTCTCATCCGAAGGGTGGCAGTCTCCTTCAAATCCGGCACGTTCAGTAGCGATTGATTGAGATCGGTCGCCACCCATAATTGGTCGACGACCTCGAGACAGGAATCGCAAATAGACAGATGCTCGATTATAGCGACGTTTCCGCTCTCATCGAGACGGTCTGCGATGAAGTCCTCCAAGTGATCTTTTGTCGGGTGGGAAGTCATGGCATTCCACCTCCATCGCGTAATCGCTGGAGAGCGCCCCTCAAGGCTAAGCGTGCACGCTGGACACGCATCTTGGCTGCACTTTGACTTATCCCTAGCATCTGTGCTACCTCGGCATACGATCGACTTTCCACATCGCGCAACTGTAAGGCTGTGAACTGATCAGGTTGAAGCATCTCCAACGCTAGAGCTAATTCTTCTCTCCCCGTCATACCTTGCCAACGCTGGTCCAACCCTTCCGCCATCTCGATCGGTTCTCTCACGTCACCCAACTCTTCCTCCACCACCGCTGGTCGGCGAGTCCTCATCCGCAATTCATTCTTACATGTGTTGATGGTAATTTGGTTGAGCCACGTTCTAAATGATGCTCGACCCTCAAATTCTGGAAGGCCTCGGTGGGCTTTGAAAAATACATCTTGTACGATATCCTCAGCATCCAGAGCATCGCCCATGAAGTAATAGCAGACGCGCCAGACAGCAGCCTGATGTCTTTTGACTAGTTCTTCAAACGGTCGATCGTCTTTGGCGCCTCGCTTTTTGCACAGATCCACTAAAGCTTGATCTGTAAGTTCAGTGAGATCTGCTTCCGCCATGTCCTGTCTTTCCAACTCGGTGGGCAAGCGATACGAATTTTTGCTGACCCAAATACGTGAACCGTACCTGAAAAGCCTCTTTCCAATCACGGATAAACGATTTTTTTATACCAGCTTTTCACAACCATCGACGCGCGGATGATCTGTTTATCGTGCATACTATAGTACAATCCGTCGCTAACATAAAAAACTAACGTACACCTGGTGGGTAAGGTAGACCTTACGGGAGCCAAAACCCAATCATCACAGATTGAAGCGAGACCGAGCTTATCCTCCTCGACACATCATATCAGACCAGATTCACACCAGCGGGGCCTGTCAATCCTGTGAGACAGGCCCCGCATGTAGGATCAATTAGGTCGACGATAGAACCAAAAAGCCCGCTAAAGCTCTGCCGTTTAGTCCTTGGAGGAACGGATCCTCTTCAACCAGCCTTCAAGTTCGCGAGCGGCGATATCCCGACTCCCGAGTCCGAACGCAAGAGCGGCCGCTATCGCGATCGTTCCCAGCACGATCCCAAAGGCCATGTTCACGATATCCTGGGCGATTCCTGTTTGACGCAGCGCCAAGGCTCCCGCGAAAACAATGATCGCCACGCGGGATATCGGGGCCAAAAGATTCGCCTGCGGTCCTGCGGTATCACGGACCACACGGTCCGCGAGCCCAGCTAAATACAAACCCAAGCCAAAGATGAACAAGCCCAGTAACACACCGCCGGCTGCCACCAGAAAGTCGGAAACCAGCTGAGCGAAAATCGTGAAACCAAGCAGGTTGGCCGATTCGATGACGGCAAAAAGCATAATCGCCACCGTTGTAAGGTAACCAACGATCTGAGAGGGCGTCCGTTGACCCTCATTAACCACGCCGCCGAGACCAATCCAGCTTAGCACTTTGTCGAAGCCAATTCCTGTCAGGAAATTGGTGATGAAACTTCCCACGAGGCGGGCGACAAAGTAAGCAACACCGATCAGCAAGAGGGCGCCGAAGATCGCCGGTAAGGCATTGAGCAGCGTGGTTAGCATTTCAGAAGCCGGACGAGAGACGGCATCGATTTGCAATGTGTTCAAGGCCGAGATCAAGATCGGGATCAGGATCAATACGTATACGATTGTCCCAATCACATCAGAGATCTTCCGACCACCAAGTGCAACTTCCAGCCCAGATTGCTCTCCAAGACGGTCAACCCCGAAACCCACCAAGAGATTGGCCACGATCTGACGCACAATCCGGGCACCCAACCACCCAACCAACAGGATCAAGGACGCACCTAGAATGTTGGGCAGCACACCGAGGATCTCGTTGACCATCCCCTGGACTGGTACAAGCAGCCCTTGTAAGCCCAGCGCGTCAAGAACTGCAGGCAGAAAGAGCAGAAAAACCAGCCAATACACAACGTTGCCAAGCGTGTCGCTAATCGCAACCCGCTCGGGGGTCTCGATATCTGCGTGGGTGGATATCCGCTCATCAAGCTTTGCCGTTTTTAGCACGCGAATCACAACATATTTAAGGGCGCTTGCGACGATCCAGGCCACAAGCAAGAGAGCGCCTGCCCCCAAGAGCATGGGGAGATAGGAGAGTACCGTGTTGAGCAACTCGTTGATCGGTTCGGCTACAATCGTTAGATTGAGGGCTTGAAGGAAGGCGACGATCACAAAAAGCATGATCAAATAGTAGATCACCCTCGAGATCCAACGTGTGACATCGATACGCTCAGCTGCGATCTCATCTGGCCCGGCAATCATGTTGGCAATCCTCATGTCGAGCTTGGTGCGCCTGAGTGCACCCCGTACGATAGCTGCCACGATCAGTGCAACCAGCCAACCACCAATGAGAATGCCTACCGCCGCCAACGCAGTCGGTAGATAGTCCCCGAGGGTCTGTATAAATTCTTGGATAAACTCGGTCATGATAATTTCCTCCGTTTTATAGGTTGTGCTTCAAATCCATTATCCAGATTTCGTCTCTTCAGTTCCCCAGCAATAGCAGCTCCTTTCATCTCTTTGACTCGCTTTAATAGACACCAAAAACGGACACAAAGTCACAACCAATCTGTGGAGGAACAGGATCGAGCTTTTAATCAGCTGAGTTCAACCCGACGAGAAGGCGTTCAACCGAGATTGCCAAGGCTTTTTTCGTCCACCTTCTTGAAGCTTGAGAAAAATCTTTTACGCCACTGAAACGTGGCCAACCGCGAGAAGAGGATCGGTTAGCCGTGTTCTACTTGCTGAAAGCCTCGATCCCATGAGATGCTGGAACCCGCCATTTTGGTAAAGTGGAGCGACCTTCGTACTGGCGCCATATCTCAATAACCCTTATTGCCCCCTCAAACCACTAAGGTTCCGAAGCTTCCAAATGTACATCCGATCTGCACATCCAACAAGAATATTCACACTTGACACTGATCACTAAAAGTGATGATCTGATCACCGCAGGTGATCATCTTGAAGAAGAATAAGAACTCTCAAGAATTATTGTTGGAAAAGTTGTTTTCATCGCGTGTGCGCATTCGATTGCTCACCATATTTATCCTTCACCCAGATGAGCAATACCACATACGTACGCTCGAGACTGAAGTCGATGCCCAATACAGTGCTGTTTGGAAGGAACTTAAAAACCTTGAGCAGATTGGTCTTTTAGAGAGTGAATTCTCGGCGGGACGGAAGTTGTACCGACTAAATACCGAATTCCCGTTAATAGAGGAATTTAGAGGCATTCTGTTAAAGACTGTGGGAGTGGGGGATCTTATCCGACAAATTCTCAATCAAATTGGTGGGATAGAAGAGTCTTTTATCTTCGGGTCTTTTGCCGAAGGAGAACCCAATGCAGAATCTGACCTGGATTTAATGCTCATTGGGCAGGTAGATCTATCTGAACTATCGCCAATGATTCTTCAGATGGAGGAGAGGTTGGGCAGAGAAGTCAATTACATTATCTATACTTCGAATGAATGGCAATCTCGCCTCGAAAGTAAAGATCCCTTTGCAACGAATGTCTACAATAGCCCGAAGATCGTTCTAATCGAGAGCAATGATGCCATATGAAGAGCTTCTTAATCGAGGTCGCATAAGACCTTATGCTGCAAGCGGTAAAGAAATCGAGAGCCTTCTAAGTATAGCTAAGAGGGATCTTTCAACCTCTGAGGCAATCCTCTCCGAAGACCCGGATTGGAGTTACAACATCGCTTACAATGCTATTCTTCAATCCTCTCGTGCGTTGATGCTCTCCAAGGGGTTTCGTCCAAGAGGTGAAGGGCAACACGTGACAGTGGTCTGATTCATTCGGGAAACACTGGGACAGGAAAGAACCTCACGACCCTGCCCCTTCCATCCGCCGGACCTACGAGCCCTTATCCAGGAACATTTTTACACTCCATCAAAACGCCCCTCTCAAACATCTACGGTTCAGAAGCCTCCGTGTCCTCAACCGGAATGCTCATTAAGTGCAGAGACACGGGTCGGTTCAGGGCTTGGGACAGTTGATCCCTCGCTACCTCGACAAATCTCTCGGTGACCGGTCCTCTGGCATAGACCGTAGCCGACACCTGAAGCTGGTCTCCTCGATCATCGAAGGTAAAGTCGACAATTTCGAGGTCCGTGACCTCCTCCAACTGCAGATGCAGGACATGATCAATCGTTCGGCGGAGACGCGACTCCTGTACCGAATCCACAAACACCACCCCCAGAGGGACGGCAATCACCACCAGTAATGCAAGCGAGACCACCAATCCGTAGCGCAGGTGCACTTCTCGCTCGGCCCGAGCAGTCGGTCGGAATCCAAGCAGAAGCAACGTCACTGAACCCGCGAGCGTGATCGCGATCAGGTTGGTGATGAAGAGTAAACCGCCTCCCCCAGCAATTCCCGGATCACCCATCGCCAAGCCCACACCGACTACGCCCAATGGTGGGACAAGCGCCGCGGCGATGGCAACACCAGGTAACGAGGCAGCGACGTCCTTCCGGGCCACAGCGTAGGCGCCAGCGGCACCTGAGGCGAGAGCAACGGCGAGGTCAAACAGGTTGGGATGCGTGCGGGATGCGATTTCGTGCGTTACCACGCGCAGTGGGGAGAGAGCAGTCAGAAAGACGGAAAGGCCTATGGCCAGAGCGACACCCTTAAGCGCCGATTCAAAAGCCAATCTCAGAAGCCGGATGTCGCCCTGCACGATGGCGAGGCTGAAAGCCAAAATGGGGGTGAAAAGTGGCGCCACCAACATGGCCCCAATGATCACCGCAGTGCTATCCTGTAAGAGCCCATAGGTGGCGATGATCGCTGATAAACCCATCATGATGAAGAAATCCACGTCGGGTCTGGCATCACGACGGACTTGACGATAAACCGTCATCTGTTCTTGGCGTGAAAGCGTCGGCAGTGCTCCAAACAACGCATTCCAAGCCCGCTGCAGCCAGAACCGCCGCAAGCCGCGGAAGCGTTTCACCATCACCACCGGCGATGGGCAGGCCCAAGCCACCTGCTCGGGCAAGGTCCCAAAGAGCACCTGATCGATCAGGCTCTCATCGGATGCGCCGACAAACACCAAGTCGCTCTCGGCTCCCGCCTGGGCGATCCCCTCCACAACACTATCGGCGGTCACCACCCTGCTCTCAATGGGAATGTCCTCCGCCTCATCAAACCCTTCTAGCACTTCCGCCATGTCCTTCATCTGTTCGCGCATCGCGGCGAGGGTTTGCTCAATATAAACCTGACCTGTAGCCAATTCCTCCTGAGAGGCCTCAGGGCTAGCGACATAGACCGTTTCGGTTGTCGCTCCATATTGCCGCGCCAAAAGCAGGGCCAACCGGGTGGCAAGCGGTGCGTGGGGACCACCCGCCGTGGGGACCAGAATACGGCTCATTTGAAGCAACGGCTTGCCTTCCACCACCCCTTCACCCTCGCTACCTTCTTCCTGGGGTGGCATGAGAGGACCTTCGGCTTCCGTTAAACGGTCTGGATGAATTGCCACAACGGCAACATCACACGGCGCCTGGCGTACGACAGGATCGAGCACCCTCCCCATACGAACATCCTGTCGTGCCGAACGAATCGGCCAAGACATGAGGATCAAATCGCACCGCTCCTCATCCGCCGTATCAAGGATCCCTTCAGGAACGCTGCGTGCTAGTCTGGTTATGGGGAAGGTCGGCACGCCGCTCCTCGAAGCCATACGGGTTGACCATTGGAATAATGTATTTCGCTCATGAGCAATGCGGCGACCCTCGGCGATGGCCAAGGGGTCAGCGATCGGGATGACCTGCAGGGGGATCACTTCACCATCCGTCTGGCAGGCGAGCGCGGTTGCAAGACCTAGGAGGATGTTCCTCTCGACCCCTCTGCTGAGGGGGACCAGAATTCGATAGGCACCTTCCTTCTTCTCGCGATCCGGTTCCAGTCCAAAGATCAATACGCCCTCCTGAGCTTCCATCAGATGTGTCCGCCCATAGGTCAGATAGACGACCAACCCCAGCACGAGCCACAATCCCCCACCGATCATCCCATGGGCAGGCAACGCGAAAAGGAGCGCCACGCCGACAGCCAACGCCGCTGCGGGTACCAGGGGGAAGAATGGCACAATGACCAATCGCCGCCGTTCAGGTTCAATCACCCGACTCCGAATGGCCGCCAGATTAAGGAGAAGCACAGGGAGCAGGAACATGCCCGCAGCAACGTCCATCAACCAATCCGCAGGAACCCAAAGGATCAGAGGCGTTGCAACTAGAAAAATCAAGCCAAAGAGGAAAGGCTGCACTCGGAATGGGCGCCGCATGCTACGCAGGATCGCAGGTAGGGCGCCCTCCCGACTGAGAGCATGCAATTCACGGGCGGCCGTCATCAAGCAGGCATTCGCTGCGATAAGTAACGAGGCCGCCGCTACAACGTGGATCACCCACTCCGCGAAGGAACCAACCGCCCCGATTGCGCTCGCCAGAACCGTACTTCCCGGAAGTGTACCTGGTGGGAGGATGACCGCAGCCATCAATTGGGTCACCACCAGAATCAACCCGCCGACAACAAGGGTCGCCATCAACCCGCGTGGTAAGGAACGCCCCGGATCTCTGATTTGGCGACGGGAGGACAAGACGGCCTCAATAACGACGTAACTTATGGCCATCAGGCTTGCCGCGCGCATAAAGTCACTGGTGGTAGTCGTTGAGGGTGCAGCCCTGAACTGCAAATCGACGAACCGCAAGTTGTCAAGAACCAGAACCACTAGAGTTATGATCAAAATCAAGAACACAGGCCAGAGCAACTCGCGGCGAGGGAGCAGGCGAAAGAGTTGGACGATGACGAGAGCAGTGAAAAGACCCAGCGATAGGTAAGGGGTAATCTGGGCCAACCCCGGGAAGAGCAAAACGAGATGATCTCCCGCTGATCGCATGAGTGCCGCCGCCAGAACGATGTTGCCCGCCAGCAGGGACCACCCGGCAAAGAAACCTCCCAGCCTCTCCAATGTCTCGTGAATCAGATTGTATGTCCCACCCCGCTCGCTGCTCCCACCAAGCAACTCAAGGATGTTTAGCAGCGTCAATCCCAAGACGATAAAAGTTAACAGGGAGGCTACGGCTGCCACCGGGCCAATCAATTCCAAGGTCCGGCTGGAAACCAGGAAACTCAAACCCAGCACCACGACCAGGCCTCGGGCAGAAACCTGGCCAATCGTTGTAAGCCTCTTGCCTAATCGAAGCTCGCCGAGGAAATCTTCTGTTTCGCGTTCCATATTTTTCCCCATTCTTACGTGTTCAATGCTGTCTGAGGATCCTACCTGCCTGGCTTTTCACCGACGATCTGGAAGCACTATCTTATGAATACACATATCTATGACAAGAGTCAGCGTCTCGATTTGGGATTCAAGATGTCCGGTTTCGTGCTCAGAAACCAACCTGAGACAACGGCTACAGTTGAAGATTTGATTAGCAATCACATGGTGTCATTCCCTCGGATTGTACATCATCTCTGTTTTATTACTGTCGAAGGACAAATAAAGGTACGATCGTTTCGTTTCGGGGGTACTTGATCCTTGCGGGAACTTCGGCATGATGACCGATTTCTACGACAACCCGCCAGACTCCTGATCACCGCCTAAAATTGGACCCTCCGGAAAAAAATTCTCTTTACCAATTCAGTTGTGATGATGTATAGGATGGTGATGCCCAACAATACCAGGATCACGGAAAGAGGCAGTGGTGTGAAACCCAGCGGCTTGCTGATCGGCGAGTAAGGAAGAACGAGTGTAGCCACGGCAACAATCAAGGTTCCGATCATCAGGGAGGTGCCTGGTCTGCTCTTGAAAAATGGTAATCGAGTTCGAATCACGAGCATAATCGATAATTCTGTCATCACAGATACAACAAACCATCCTGTCCGAAATTGATCGTTTGTAGCATCCAAGACAAGGAGCAGGAATCCGAAAGTGAGATAATCGAAAGCCGAGCTCACGACGCCGAAGGTGATCATAAAATTTTGAATGAAATGCAAATTCCAACGTCGCGGTCTCTCGAGGAGATCACGATCAACACGGTCATTGGCGATGGCAAAGGCAGGAAAATCGGTGAGGAAATTGGTGAGAAGGATTTGCATAGGCAACAGTGGCAAGAAGGGCAAAAAGAGCGACGCCCCGGCCATACTAAACATGTTACCGAAGTTGGCGCTGGTGGTCACAAACACATACTTGAGCGTATTGGCAAAGGTAGAGCGCCCCAAGAGGACTCCCCGACTAAGCACGGCCAGGTCCTGTTCGAGTAAAACAAAGTCGGCGGCTTCCTTGGCCACATCCACCGCCTTGTCGACCGAGATCCCCACATCAGCGGCATGCAGAGACGGCGCATCATTGATGCCGTCACCCATATAACCCACAACGTGCCCTCTCTTCTGTAATGCCAGGATGATGCGCTCCTTTTGATTGGGATCTACCTCGACAAAGAGATTGGTTCGTTCGACTTTCTGCCAGAGGGCCTCGTCGCGCATCTCGTCAAGCTCAGCCCCGGTCAGGACGCCGACTACTTCCAACTCAATCGTCTCCGCGGTGTGCAACGCAACCAACTTGTTATCACCCGTGATGATCTTGAGGTCGACCCCCATTTTCTCCAACTCATCGATGGTCTCCTTCACGCTAGCTTGGGGTGGGTCGAAGAAGAGCAAGTAACCTTCGAAGACCATATCATGCTCGTCATTCCGCGAGTACGAGATTTGTTGCAAGCTCAACCTCGTCGCCACACCCAAGACCCTGAAACCCTGCCCGCTCCACCCCGCGAAACGTTCCCCAATATGCTTCCGATGTTCATCGTTTATAGGTACCGCGATCTCACCATCTCGAACCTGCGTGCACACCGCAAGCACGTTAACTAACGCTCCCTTCGTTATAAGTCGATGCTCAGCACCCTCCCTTACCACCACCGTTAGACGTTTGCGTACGAAGTCATACGGTATTTCATACACCTTTTCAACTCCACTTATATCAGGAGGTGCATGGGTTACGATGGCTTCATCCAATGGGTTAGCGAGCCCTGTTTGGAGACGTGCGTTGAGGTAGGCATGGCGCAAGACATCATCCGAGGCTTGACCTTGAAAGTCCAACGCTCCATCCAACTGAACCACACCTTCCGTGAGTGTGCCTGTCTTGTCGGTGCATAGCACGTCCATGCTGCCGAAGTTCTCAATGGCGTTTAACTGGCGGACGATGACACCCTGAGCCGCCATGGACTGTGAACCTTTGGAAAGATTGACGCTGATGATTGCTGGAAGCAATTCCGGCGTTAGGCCTACAGCCAGTGCGATCGCAAAAAGGAGCGAGTCGAGAATCGACTTGTGGAAGAAGACATTAATCGCAAAGACAGACACTACCAAAACCAGCATCATCCTGGTCAGCAGATAGCCAAATCGCCTTACCCCACGCTCGAATTCCGTCTCCGGTGGGCGCAGGGAAAGGCTTTCCGCAATCTGACCGAATTCGGTCCCTTTCCCGGTCCGGACAATCAGGGCGCGGGCGGTACCGCTGCGTACGTTGGTGCCCATAAAGACACAATTGAATCGTTCGGCGAGGCTGGCACCGACAGCTACTGGATCTGGCTTCTTCTCCACCGGGAAGGTCTCCCCGGTGAGCACCGCCTGATTGACGTAGAAATCGTTGGCCTCCAGCAAGACCCCATCGGCGGGTATCAAGCTGCCAGCTGAGAGCATGACGACATCCCCCGGCACGATCTCTTCTGCTGGAAACGATTGCGATTCTCCGTCACGAAGGACCGTGGCACTGATCTTCACCTGATCGCGCAACTTCTCGATCGCGGCGCTAGCGTTGTACTCTTGGACGAAACTGAGCACGGCGCTGCCAAGCACAATCGTCAGCACGATCAGGGCATCCACCCAATCTTGCGTCGCTGCGGATACAACAGTGGCAAAGAGCAAGATAAGGATGAGTGGACTCTTGAACTGGTTGAGGAAAAGTTTTAAAGGCGTAGCCTTCTCGCGCGCTTTAAGCAGGTTAGGGCCAAACTGCTGCAAGCGATTGCTCGCCTCAGAATTTGTCAATCCCTCGGGAGAGCTTGCCAGAGCTGCCAGCAAACTTTCGGAGGTCTGACACCAATAGTGATCAAGGGCGGTTGGTTCCATGGTTTCGCATCTCCAAAATGAGCACGTCCAAGATCATAGCGCATTACTGGTGTCGCAGAAACTTCATGGGTCGTTTTACCCGCTTGGTCATCCCGCCGACCGGCACCACGCTGATCGAGCCATCGATCTCAAGGACGGCCATTTCAACATCCCCGAGATCTTTGACGCCGTGTTCTCGCAGTGCGGCCTCAAGCATCTCCTGATCAATCCCCTCATGGCGCAGGTGATCCGCGATGACCTCGCCGCGCAGGACAAGCAGAGTGGGTGTTCCCTCCACCAGATGGCGCAACTGGGGCCAGCGCATGCGCAACTGGGAGACAATCACATTGAGAACAAGAAGAACAACCGCAGCCAGAATCCCTCCTATCAGCGAGGTATCAGGACCCACCATGGCATTCTGAACAGCATTCGCTAACAGGAGCAGCACGATAAGGTCGAAAACCGTCATCTGACCAATTTCGCGCTTGCCGGCTAATCGCAAACCTACAAGAAGGACCAAGTAGATTACTGCTGTGCGAACGACAATATCCCAGGCCGTCACAGCCAATGTCATCATATCTTCATCTCCTGACATATTAGATGCTTTACTCAATAAGAGAGGCTAGCACATGTATCTTGGCGTGAAGACCTTGAGTTGTCAATATCTAAGCAGCCGGAACACTAAGATTTTGTATCCTACTTATTTTACTTACAGGTGCTTTTCCCAAAGAAAACTTCGAATCGGCCAGAGCAACTTGACTCTCCTTGCACAATCGCTTCTCGGGACCCCTATGATGGCACGAGTTCAAAAGATTACATGTGGTACTAGTTCGGCAGTAATAGAGTAGAGGTTGAGTTGATGAATGGCCATTCGCAATTGTGATCCCGCTAGATGGCAACCCAGCTTTCAAAGCAGAGGCGTTCAAAGGCAATTGATACGATTCTCGTGTTTAACGTTTTGACTTCGCGCTATGAACGACTCATAAGTTATACTCAAGCTGGCAGAATGCATTTTTTAAGCAAAGCACAGCTACGAAAACGATGGAACTTCGTGGGAATTGAGCCCTTCACTTTATTGGAAAGGGAAACAACAGACTCACGACCATCAGCTTACAACCATCCCATTCCAGGAATATCAATGGAGGATAACGCTATGACGCAGAACAAAACTTCCCAAGGGGAGGATTGGGGATACGAATTTTACCCGCGCGCATATCCCCATGCTCCTGGACATCCGCGGTTGGACATCACGATTCCTAAAACTCCCACCGGTCGTCATTTCGATCCAGTGACTGTACAACTTCTGGTCCGAGCCCGCACCCACATTACATCAGGTGGTGTTGAAACGATCAGGATTCATCACCCGTGGCCGCACGAAAGTCACTTTCAAGCATGTGCTGGACGAATCATCATCGAGGACAGATATGACAAAAAAGTAGAAGCTTTCACCTTTGGTGGAAACCTGAACATTCTGATAGAAGAGAGAGATACCCAGTGTGTTTTTGAATCGCCTGCTCCTATTCTCGAGCTCATCAGCACAAGTTCAATCGCAACTGTGCTTGCAGAAGAAACAGAGATTTTGCTTGCCGAGAGGCGAGCTGAGTGGTTGCCTGATATCGAAGCCTATGAGCAAAGATTGACGAATGTCTCACCACTTGATCTTTACACCACCTGCTTAGAAACGCTTAGGCAGAAACATGAACATACGCAACACCTAATTGAAGAGACCCATCAATTGATTCACTTCATCCACGACGAGATCCATACCCTTAAAGAGCAAAACCTTTGGCCGGACAAAGTTCCTACACTTGCAGAAGTACTCTAATTTAAGACGCAAATCCTCCATCATCAGCCATCCTATAAAATTCCGAAATAAGGGTTTACTGCTGATGATTTATTTTTTCTTTGGTTAATCAAGGAAAACGCTACCAAGCTTCCACCTTGATCCTGGAGATACCAACGACCTACCATATGCGTTATTATTACCAGCATTACTCGACGAGATCACAACCGTCTGTATATTAAGCGAAGGAGGACAATTCGATGCAGGAAAACCTCATTCAATGGCTCGAGAATCCTACCGTGCGCGGCACGCTAATATCGATCATCGGTGCGATCGTGATTGCTATCATTGTCCGCATCTTGCAACGATCTTTCGACCGTAGGATACAAGAGTCTGACATACGCTATAGGGTACGTAAGCTGATCGGGTTATTGGGTTACCTGACAGCTTTTCTTTACATCACCCTTGTGTTTAAGGACCAATTAGGGCATTTGACGGTCGCTTTTGGTGTCGCCGGTGCCGGAATCGCCTTCGCTCTGCAGGAGGTGATTGCCAGTATCGCTGGCTGGGTGGCGATTTCGCTTGGCCATTTTTATCAGGTTGGCGATCGTGTGCTGTTGGGCGGGGTCAAAGGTGACATCGTGGACATCGGCGTTTTGCGCACAACGCTCATGGAGATCGGCGACTGGGTGGGATCTGATCTTTACAACGGTCGTATCGTCCGTGTCGTTAACAGTATTGTGTTCAAAGAACCGGTTTTTAATTATTCGGGGGACTTTCCCTTCCTCTGGGATGAGCTTACGATACCGGTTAAATACGGTGGCGACCGTAAGCAGGCAAAGGAGATTATCCTACAGGTCGCTAAAGAAATCGTGGGGGATTATTCCCTACAAGCCCATCAATCCTGGCAGCACATGATTACGAAATACATGCTTGAACGCGAAACGGTGGAACCCATCGTCACGCTCATTGCCAATGACAATTGGATGGAATATACCCTTCGCTACGTTGTCGATTATAAAAGACGACGGTTGGTTAAGGATCAGCTCTTCACCCGCATCCTTGATGAGATCGATAAAACTGATGGTCGAGTAGCAATCGCTTCAACAACCATTCATCTTGTTGAAACTCCCGCATTTGATGTTCGAATCTCAGAGGAAATGCAGAGCACCAGCTAGGATGTGGCCTGGTCAAACGATCTGTTCAATCAGTAGATAGGGCACCTACCTCTCTGCAGTTAGTAACCGAATGAACGAATTGATGCAAGTCCTGACCGTGATCACCACGATCTTCATGCTCGTCTTTTTCCTGTTCGGCTTCTTTGGGATGAACTTCTTCCAACCTGTTCTAAGCCTATCACCTTGGACGGGTCAAAAGGCATTTTCCTGATGATCGGCTCGGTGGTTATTATTCCTTTCAGGATGCACTGGCGGATGCATCGACGGGGGTGAATGTAAATGCAAGCAAAACGCACACACCCGATCTCGCGACTCCTGTATAATCCTCTTCCGTGAGCGACTCTAGCTCTGCCTCCGATCGACAGATCGCCCGCGCCGCAGGCACGGTCATGGTCGGCTTTGTCCTTTCCAGTCTGATGGGCTTGATCAGCGACATCTTGGTCTCTCGCGCCTTTGGGACCAACCCCGAACTGGACGCCTTCTACGCCGCGAATCGGCTGCCTGAGACGCTCTTCAATCTCATGGCAGCCGGTGTGTTGGCCTCCGCCTTCTTGCCCACCTTCACCGACTTCTTGACGCGTCGCAATCATGACGGTGCTTGGCGCCTGACCTCGGCGATTGCCAACCTGGTCCTCATCGCCCTAGGGTCGGTTTCCCTGATTTGTTGGCTAGCCGCTCCATGGCTTGTGCGCACCGTGCTCGCCCCCGGTTTCAAGGATCCGAGCCAGATTAAATTAACCGTGTCTCTGCTACGCGTGATGCTCCTCTCACCGACGATCTTCAGTCTGAGCGGATTGCTCATGGCGACGCTCAACGCACACCAACACTTCGCACTGCCAGCGTTGGCGCCTGCATCTTATCGGCTCGGCTGGATCATCAGCGTGCTGGTTTTTGTTCCACGCTTTGGGATCGATGGTCTGGCGTGGGGTGTTGTGCTTGGCGCAGGGTTGCATCTGGCGGTACAACTGCCTGCACTGCGTGGTTTAAGAGCACAGTACATCTTCGATCTGGGCTTACGCAATCCTGCTGTTGGACAGGTCGTTCGACTGATGGGACCTCGCATGATAGGCGCAGCTGTGGTGCAGATCAATTTCATCGTCAACAACATTATCGCTTCCGGACAACCCGAGGGCAGTGTGACAGCCATCACCTTTGCCTTTAGGCTGATGCTCATGCCCCAAGCGGTGATCGCGCAAGCGATCGCCATCGCCGCCCTGCCGACCTTCTCGGCTCAAGTGGCGAGAGGGAAGCATGATGAAATGCGAGCCTCCCTGGCCACCACATTGCGCGGGGTGATCTTCCTCTCCCTCCCAGCCAGCCTGGGTCTAATCTTGCTGCGCCGCCCCGTTGTGGCTTTGCTCTACCAACGCGGCGAATTCACCACCGCCTCAACCGAATTGGTGGCCTGGGCACTGCTTTGGTACGCCGCCGGCCTTGTTGGCCACGCTGTCTTCGAGATCATCGTACGCGCCTTCTACGCCATGAAGGACACCCGCACTCCGGTCATCGTCGGAGTCTTGGCGATGAGTCTTAACATCCTCTTCAGTCTGACCTTTTCAGCTTGGTTCGCCCGGATCGGGTGGGCACCCCACGGTGGTCTGGCGCTCGCCAATACCCTCGCCACAGCTTTGGAGTGCCTGACGTTGTTGTGGTTGATGCGTCGCAGGATGGGGGGACTTGATATTGGTCGGTTGCGCCGGGGCTTATTGGCCAGTGTGGGGGCTACACTCGCCATGGGAGTAGCATTGTGGCTCTGGTTAAGTTTCACAGAGGGGAGTTCGATCTGGCTGACTGGCGGCGTGGGGGTTATCGCCGGGGCGGGGGTGTACTGGCTGATCGCGCTTGCGCTCGGTGCTCCTGAGGCGCGTCATCTACCTGGGATGCTCCTGCGGCGTGACTGATAGAAACCTCAATCTGAATATTGCAGGGGCAATTCACCGTTCGTGCCGCGAAAACTGGCCAGGGTGCGAGACGGCATGAATTGCCCCTACAAGCAGTGAAACATAATTTCCAACACTGTAGGGGCGGGGTAACCCCGCCCCTACAAAGAGTGAGGCACAATATGCAACGTAGTAGGGGTGGTTCGCGAACCGCCCCAACCTCATTTTAGATAAACCAAGGATACGGGCATACTATGGTGCTTCATTGTGAGAAACCAAACTCGTAGTCGACAATCACTCCTCCACCTCGAAGTCGGTCTCCACATAACCCCCCGAGTCATCAGGAACGAGCTGCCGGAGCTTGAGTTCGGCTTGCTCAAGTAACTCACTGCAACGGGCTGATAGGGCTTGCCCGCGTTCAAACAGCGCCAGTGATTCCTCCAAAGCTAGCTCACCGGATTCGAGGCGTTCGACCAGGGCTTCCAATTCCTCGAAAGCCTGCTCATAGTTTAATTCTTCAGGTGGTTTGGCTTTGCTCATCATCCCTCCTGTTCACAAGCAACATCCATCATGATGGAACATAAAACCCTCAGCCATCCTCATGCGGTTTGTCGATCTCTTCGGATGAGGTGACCTGAGCACCGAAAGAACCATCGCGCACGCGAACATTGATCCCCTCATTGGGCTCCACCTGCCCGACCGAACGCACGACGGTTCCGTCCTTATCGCGTGTTACAACCGAATAACCCCGCGCCATCACGGCCGCGGGGCCGACGGCGCGCAATGTCTGGCTCAACCCTGCTACAGCCGCCTGGCGGAGTGCTAGTTGGTGTCGAATTGCGGCTTCGATGCGGTGCAACCCTTCATCCACGCGTTGTTGTGCGTTGGCAACCTGCGCTCGCGGGGAAGTGAGTTGCAGCCTGACCACCCAATCGCGATACCCGCGGCGCAACTCTCGGAGATTGTCTTTGAATGCGCGTTCCAAGGCATTGCGCATCTCCACAAGCTCGTCGGCTAACACTTCCCGATCCGGGGTCGCGACCTCAGCCGCTGCCGACGGTGTGGGTGCACGAACATCGGCAACATAATCAGCGATGATGACATCCGTTTCGTGTCCGACCCCAGAGACCACCGGAGATTCTGACGCCGCGATCGCCCGTGCTACCCCCTCGTCATTAAAAGCCCACAGATCTTCGATCGAACCCCCGCCCCGAACAAGCAAGATCACATCTGGTTGGCTGTAGGTGTTGAGCACAGCCAGCGCGGAGACGATTCCGCCTGGGGCCTCGTCCCCCTGCACTGGGGTTGGTGCCAAGATAACTTCCACCAGTGGGTACCGTCGACGAAGGACGTTAAGCACGTCGCGCAGCGCAGCCCCCGTAGGTGAGGTCACCACCCCGATCCGCTTTGGCCATGCTGGCAACGGTCGCTTACGTTCTGGATCGAAGAGGCCTTCCTCCTCAAGACGGTCACGCAGGCGTATAAACTCCTCAAAAAGCGCGCCGATGCCTGCTGGGCGGATGTCATCAGCGTAAAGCTGGTACTGTCCGCCAGCTTCATAGACACTGATGCGACCGTGCGCCTCGATCGCCTCTCCGTCACGTGGCAAGGCTGCCAAATCGGCGACTTCCGAGCGCCACATTACACAGCGCAGCGATGCCTCCGAATCCTTGAGCGTGAAATAGAGGTGGCCCGAGGATGGTCGTGAAACATTAAAGGCCTCCCCCATCACCCAAAGATCCTGCAGACGGTAATCCGTTTCGAGCGTCTGACGTACGTAGCGGGTCAAATCTACGACAGACCAGATCTTTGGTTCTAACCCAAATGCTTGAAAAAAGCTCATTAAACGAAGCATACTCAACGTAAACTTGGCTGTCAACTGGGGAGTATAATGGGGTGCGTCTCATGAAATGTCCTAGCTGTTGAAGAATTGGAGGTCGTGGTGAGGCTTTCAGCGCCCCATATTCGATGTACAGCTAAGGTAGGGGAACCAGAGATCTGAAGCACCTTGATCACAAGCATTTGCTGCTTTTGATTGAAAGCGCTGCAGGTCGGAATGGGTGGGGTGGCCATCCGACGAGGGAGCGAACCATGCAGCCGGAAGAGAATGCCGGGAGACAACAGGAGATGGATGAAGCTATTGAGGTAGTATTAGGCCAAGCTCTGCGTCAAAGGGGATGGACCCTCGCGGTGGCCGAATCATGTACCGGCGGTTTACTCGGCCATAGGATCACAAACGTTCCCGGCTCATCGGAATATTTCTTGGGCGGGGTCGTCGCCTACGCTTATGAGGCGAAGGAACGGCTTCTGGGTGTCGAACACAACACTCTCTATAAACACGGCGCAGTCAGCCGGGAGACAGCGCTCGAGATGGCGCGCGGTGCTCGCGGCGCATTCGGTGCCGATGTTGGCCTGTCCGTAACGGGTATCGCCGGTCCCGCAGGTGGGCTACCAGAAAAACCGGTAGGGTTAACTTGGGTTGCGGTAAGCATACGGGAGGGGGAGTGGGCCGAAAATTATCTCTTCGAAGGCGATCGCCATGCCAACAAAGTTCAATCCGCCGAGAGCGCCATGGGGTTGCTGCAAAAGGTCCTTGAGGAAATGACTTGAGCGAGATCATCGCTGTCGAGGCGCGGTTCGAGGTCGACGGTACCATCCGCCCGCTGGCCTTTTTCCGGCGCGGCAAGCGGCACCGGGTGACTTCGCTCGGACGACAGTGGGAGCAGGGGGACGAGCGGCACTTTTTGGTGATGACACCCAGCGAGCAAGTTTACGAGCTTGTGTATCAAGCAAGTGAAGGCTGCTGGAAGCTACAGCGGCAGCCCGAGGATTTTCGACCACCACGGCGTGTGGTGTAAATCGTACAAGTAGCTTTATCTTCTAGTATAAGAGGCCTTCCTCCCCCTCTCCCTACCAGGGAGAGGGGGGGTGAGGGTAGATTTTGTCCCTCAAGCTCCCCTCACCCTAACCCTCTCCCCACAGGGGAGAGGGAATTTTTTCTCCCTATCCCTTTTAGGGAGAGAGCGGGGTGAGGGTGAATGCAACGGCTTGTCTGCCCCTCATCTTTACCATGAAGAAGGCCCGGCTCCCACGCCCGACCAATTTTTCCCCCCTCCATTTTAGGGAACGGGCAGAGGTGAGGGGGTGATAAGTTAGGTTGGGTCAAGGACAGATCAATTTTGGAGTGCGCAAGCTCTGCTTGCCCCCAAAAGCAGAGCTTTTGGACTCCATACTCAATAACTCAAATGTAGCTTAAAAGTGGTGTATGTGGTCAGGCACTCACCCTCACCCTAACCCTCTCCCCAAAGGGGCGAGCGGATCCCTTCCTCCCCCTCTCCCTTTTAGGGAGAGACCATGGTGAGCGTGAGTGCGATAAGCCATCAGATAATTAACAAAAGGGGCCGTTCTAAAGGACGGCCCCTCTAAGCGATAGGGTTCTCAAGCTACCCCAAATAATCCCTAAGCTGGCGTGCTCGACGCGGGTGACGAAGACGGCGCAAGGCTTTCCCTTCAATTTGTCGGATGCGTTCGCGCGTCAAGCCAAATTTCTGACCGACCTCCTCCAATGTATAAGGACGTCCATTCTGCAAACCAAAACGCAACCTGAGGATGCGGGCCTCGCGCGGGCTCAGGGAGGAAAGCACCTCCTCGACCTTATCGCGCAGTAGATTCTGATAAGCAGTTTGGGTGGGTGTCGGCGTGGTTTCGTCCTCGACGAAGGACCCCAATTCGGTGTCCTCTTCCTCACCAACCGGGCTCTCTAGAGACAGCGGCCGCCAGGAGACACGCATCATCCACTGAACCTTACGCGAGTCAACGCCCATTGTGGTCCCGATTTCCTCAGGAGTCGGTTTGCGGCCCAAATCCTGCTCGAGTTGGCGAGCGATCTTGTACAGGCGACGGATGCGATCAGACATATGGACCGGAACCCGAATGGTACGGCCTTGATCAGCGATGGAGCGCGTGATCGTTTGGCGAATCCACCAGGTAGCATATGTGCTGAAGCGGTAGCCGCGATGATAATCAAATTTCTCGACCGCCTTCATCAAGCCCAGGTTGCCTTCTTGGATCAAGTCGAGGAAGGGCACTCCACGGCCCATATATCGCTTGGCGATGCTGACCACCAGACGGGTGTTGGCTTTGATCAGATGATCGCGGGCCGCGCGTGCGTCCTGCACGTGACTCTGAAGGTCATTTCGCTCTTTTACTGAGCAATTACCGTCGAGTTTAAAAAGCCGATCTTCGGCTTCCTTTCCGCGTTCGATACGCGTGGCAAGGTCAACTTCCTCATCAATGTTGAGGAGCGGAACGCGGGCCATCTCCTTCAGATAAAGACCTACGGTGTCGTCACTCGAGATGGCGCTGAGGTCAAATGTGTAGGGGTCATCGGGTTCGGTCTCCACCCGCATATGAGGTGGCACTTGTGAAATGTCCTCATAGACCTCGATGCCAGCGCTGCGGAAGAAAGCCTGCAGGCGTTCCATGCGCTCCTCAGCATCTTCGGTCTCGGGGAAGACGGTGATGATGTCCTCCGTGGTTATGTAGCCTTGGTAATCGCCCTTCTCGATTAACCTTGCGAAGGCTTCTCGTTTCTCCCACCTTTTCGCCGAAGCACTCATCCATACCCTCCTAAAAGCAACTCGTCCAAAGATTTCATCACGGGGGTGGATTTTTCTGATCTTCCTCCTAACTATTCCTCTTCTGACAAGAGCGACTTTAAAGCCGCCAGCCGCGGATCAATTTCAGCCGGTTCGTGGTCGCAGACGGTCTCGTTTAAGTTACCTCCACACACGGCGCAAAAACCCTTACAATCCGCATGGCAGAGCGGCTGAATGGGGATGTCCAATAATAAGTATTCCCTGATAAGTGGATTAAAATCTAGGTTTCCATCTTCGGGGATGCTCAAGGTTGGTTCACCCTCTTGAAGCGGGGGGTAATGGAACAAGTCATTAAGATCGACGGTCAAGAGCTGGTCGAAGGTCGACAGACATCGCACGCAATCGAGGCTGATCCGTGCCTGCAAGTGACCCTGCGCGTACACCCCTTGGGCGGTTCGTGTCAGTTGAATCGAACCGCGCAGCCCCGTGACATCTACATCTTCACCCACGCGGATTGAGGGGTGATCAAAATCAAAATTGCGGCTATAGCCGACATTCTTGTGGAGCAAGAAACCGACATTGAGCCGCAACGGATGACGGCTTTTATTCAGGAATGCACCGCCTGGCAACCGAGTTTCCAAAAAATCGCCCGCATTATAACATAGTTAGAATCGAAGGTCAAGAAAAGTTATTAGTACTAAACATAATTTACATGATTCTGGCCTCATAGCCCAATATGTGGGTATATGTTACAGTTCCTACCTACAATTTGGATACAAGTACTGTGCGAGTAGCCATAGCCCGGGAGGTTAAAAAGTATGCAAAAATTGATGATCGCCAGCGGTAATCCGGGGAAACAACATGAGCTGCGCGCCCTGCTGGACATCCCCGGGTTGACCCTCCTTGACCCCTCATCATTAGAAGGTAACCTCCAGATAAGTGAAAAAGGCGAAGATTATGCCTCCAACGCGAAGTTGAAAGCCTCAGCTTACGCCCGTGCCAGTGGGATGTGGGCCCTCGCGGACGATTCCGGATTAGAGGTTGATGTCCTCGAGGGCGCACCCGGTCCACGATCGGCGCGGCTAGGCGCCCCGCACCTCTCCGACGCGGGCCGTCGCCAGATACTCCTCCAAATGCTTCACCCCCACCCTCGACCGTGGAGGGCCCGCTTCCGCTCCGTTGTCGCGCTCGCCAGCCTAGATGGAATGATCGATCTCGCTGAAGGGATCTGTTCGGGCGAGATCATCGCCGAAGAACGCGGCACAGGCGGCTTCGGCTACGATCCGATTTTTCTCATCTCTGGAACGGATCGCACCATGGCAGAGCTCAGCATGGCGGAAAAGAATCAACTCAGTCACCGGGCAAGGGCGATTGAGGCTTTGATGCCGATATTGAAGAGAAGATTGGGATTGGAGAGGAAATAAACAGGGATTAGGGATTGGGGATCAGGGATTAGGCAGGTGGCTATCTTCAGTCGGAAATCCTGATCCCTGTTCCCTGATCCCTTTTATTCGAGTCTCGAGTAGGATGGGATTCCTCACCCATAAACCTCATCCATAAATTCCTTCACGGCCTGGGCCACCTCCCCCGGCTGCTCAAGCATCACCATGTGACCCGCACTTTCAACGGTTACCATGCGCGCACCAGGGATGCTCTCCGCCAGGAAACGGCTGTACTTCAGCGGCGTTAATTGGTCCTCGGTTCCACATATCACCAGCGTCGGGACGTTAATCTCACGCAATCGATCCATCACGTCAAACTGATCACAAGCTAGAAAATCCCCATGGAGCACTTCGGGCCGCGTCTCGGACATTCGCGCTCGCGCCAACTCAACCATACGCGAGGGCGCCTGAGGGCTGATGGCGTAAGATACAACGAGATCGATCGCCTCACGGAAGGTCTCCGGGTCGGATGTCATCTCGAGGATCGTTGGGTGTACCCGAAGGCGCCCTCCTGTCCCCACCAAGATCAGGGCCGCAACTCTTGCCGGCTGGTCCAACGCCATGGTCAACGATATCGCCCCCCCCATGGAATGACCAACGAACACCCCCGTATCCAAACCTGTGGAGTCCATCCAGGCGCATAGACCTTCGACATAACCCTCAATCGTCCGCATCCCTTCACCGAGCGATCCTCCGTGACCTGGCAGATCGAGGCCGAAGACCCGCTCCCCCTCTAATCTGCGGAGATCAGGTGCCCAATGCAATCGGCTCCCGCCGGCTCCATGAATCAAGATCAGCGGCGGACGCTTTTCTGGTGGTTCTCCGCCGCTGTGCTCGCTATACGATAGTTCAGCTTCGCTCACGTCTTTATTCCTGCTCCTCTAGCCAACGCTCGGTCATCATCGCCGCCGCACACCCCTGACCGACTGAGGTGGCGATCTGGCGGAAGATCGAGTCTTGGACCTCGCCGGCAGCGAAAACACCCGGCACACTGGCCGCCATGTGAGCATCGGTGATGATATAGTTACGCTCGTCCATCTCCAACTGCCCCTCGAAAATGGAGGTGTTCGGGTAATGGCCGATGTAGATAAAAATCCCATCCGTCGCTAACTCGCTGGTCTCGTCGGTCTTAACATTGCGGGTACGTACGGCTTCCACCTTGCCGTCCCCCACGATCTCTTCAACCACCGTGTCCCAGATGAAGTTGATCTTCTCGTTGGCAAAGGCACGTTTCTTGAGCGTTTCACCGGCCCGCAGTTCATCTCGTCGATGGATAACCTTTACCGAACTGGCAAAACGAGTGAGGAACAGAGCTTCTTCGATGGCGCTGTCCCCTCCCCCAACCACCACGACATCCTTGTCGCGGAAGAAGAAACCATCACAGGTAGCACAGAACGATACACCGCGCCCAATCATCTCTTCTTCGCCCGGCACACCCAGCCTATGTGGGGACGCGCCCACGCAGACAATGACCGATTCCGCTTCGAAGGTGTCGCCGTGGGTCTTTACGCTGAAGGGGGATCCATCCTTGAAATTGACTTCCGTGACCTCGTCGATCAAGACGCGGGCGCCAAATTTTTCGGCCTGCTTCTGCATAAATTGCACCAATTCTGGTCCCGTGATCCCCTCTGGGAAACCGGGGTAATTCTCCACTTCGTTGGTGATCGAGATTTGACCGCCAAGTTCACTCCCAGATATGAGCAACGGGTTGAGCATGGCGCGGGCGGTATAAAGTGCCGCTGTCAGACCCGCTGGCCCCGAGCCGATGACGATGACTTTCTCTTTCTGCATCTATCCCTCGCTTACGAAAAGTATCCTTTCAATCTTGCTCAATGAGCTTCGTTATCTGGGTTACCGAATGTTGTAACCACCACAGCGGTGCCCGCGTCCGGACCATGCCGCTATCGATCAATGGGCGACGACAGGGATTGTCTGGTTTACCCGGACAACAATACAAACGCTCCGTCCCGCACTCTGGACAGGAACCGGGCGAATCACCGGGCGTTAAACAACCTGGGCAGAGATAAAACTCAACAACATCACCATTACCCATAACATACCTCCTACATCGCACGCTCTCATTTTAAGCGACACGCCATCGTGAAGCAATGTTAGCCCAATTACATAAATCTGAAATACCGATGTTTGCCTTAAGCACCCTGTGCCCCTACCTTGACATCCTCTGAGTGCATTAAAAAACGGTGATGAGCAGGGAGAGGGACTGTCTCAAAAGCGGTACCCAAGCAGGGCAGTGTAGCGCCTGCAGCATCGATTGCGAGCCGAAGGTGAAGCAATCTCCCTATTGTGGCTTGGAGATTGGTTCGTCGCTCTGCTCCTCGCAATGACATATTGTGTTATAGGGTATTCTCGCTGTCCATGGGCATGGCTTTTGAAACCGCCCCCGTCCTCCCCCCGCAGTTGACCATTATTTGTGAATTCATCCTAAGTTTTTTTTGGAAGTGAGAAACAAGGGTGCCCCCACCGGTCGCGGGGGCACCAAGAAATACTGCCACACTCAAACGGTTTATCCTAAGTGGAAACCTACAGACAGATGACGGCGAGAAACAAAATCACGTCCTCCGAACTGTATCCTATACGCTCCTCTGATGGATCGCCTCAATTCGCAGATCCGGGTTGATGCAACCTCTCTACGCTCGCTTCCATCAAAGGCACGATCACGGTGATGCATGTCCCGTCGCCTTCAGAGGACCTGATGTTAAACTCTCCATTTACCAACTCGGTGCGTTCGCGCATGTTGACCATACCCAAGCTTCCACGTTGCTCATAATTGGAGTCAACCGCACCGACATTGAAACCAACGCCATCATCCTCTACTTCAAGCACAAATTGGTCACCCCGGCGCTTCAAGCGAACCCAGATATGCTCCGCCTCCGCATGCTTGCGTGCGTTGTTGATCGCTTCCTCAGCGATATAGAACACCACGCCCTGTTTGCCCAAATCCAGATCGTCGGCTACCTCTGGTTCGGCCTCGATGATCACATTCTGTTTGTGGGTATCGTACATCTTCTCAGAAAGTTGACCAAGCGCTGCCACCAATCCCCTTGATTCGAGGATCAGAGGACGTAACGTAAAGAGCATGTGACGTATCTCTCTGGTTGTGTTGCGTGCCAATGTCTCCACTTTGAGCAGCTCTTCAGTGGCCGCCTTCGGGTCGCGTTCGACCAAACGTCGGGCAAAGTTGATCGTCATGGCAATAGCGGCGACGGTCTGGGTTGGTCCATCGTGCAGATCGCGCGCCAGCTTCTTGCGGGCCTCGTCTTGTATCTCGGTGATGCGTTCTTTCTCCTGTTCCAGTTCTCGATACAGCTGGGCGTTCTGTAAGGCGATCGTGATCTGATGGGTAAGAGCTTCGAGAAGCTCGACGCGTTCAACACTGAAGTAACGCGCTTCGGGATGAGCAAACAAAAGCACGCCATACGTCTCTAATGTAGACGCGATGGGTATGCACAGTGCCTCATAGCAATCTTGTAACGCGCCTAGGTGCCTCAATTCTGGGTCGCTCCTTGGTTTCCCAGAGAGGCGAGGTGCGCCTGCGTTTACCGCTTCTCCAATCACACCTTGATCGCCATGTAAGGAGACCCGCCAGTCGGCGTGATCCAGGCGACGAGCAGAAGCGACATACAAGCGGTCGTCAGTGAAAAGCAAGAGTGCGCTCACCAATTCCGTATCCACTGATCCCGATTCGGCGATGGCTTGAGCACAGGTATCGAGGGCCAGATCCAGCACCAGCTCCAGATCTAAGGTCGCGCTGAGATTGGCCGCTGCGTCGAAAATCTTCCTCGCCCACTGACGCTCATGCTCCCAAGTCGATCTCGAACCGATCCCCTGCTGCCTCTCAAACAGGTGCGCTGCTTGTCGCACCTGCTCAGCAAGTGCCCCTACGATGGCCGTGGCAATCATCAAGACACCGGTGTACATTCCAACCGGTATCAGCGCCCAAAGGCCAACGCCGCCTGAGATCACACCTACCATCGCCAAGAGGGCTAGGCCAAGACCCGTGGTCAGCAGCATGCTTGGTAATCCAAAAGCCAACCCAGCTCTTAAGGGTCCGATCAACAAGCTCCACCAGAGGGGGCTGTCCAAGATACCGGAGAGGCGGATAGCAGCCACTGCGAAACCGATGTCGAAGCCGATCGTCGCGATCTCCAGCCACCTCGGCTCCCTGCCGCTCCTTCGAGCCAAGCTGATAATTATCGTGAAAACCAGCCACACGCCGAGGAGGTAAATCAGGAGGCTGGATAGTTTCCCGTAGAGACCGGCCACAAGCGGTAGGGCTGCCAAAGCGAGGGCCCGAACAGTGAGGTTGATCCAGTCGATGGGCACCAATGGTGTCCAGGTTCGAATTCGATCCATCAATTCAATAATATCCAGTTAACCAACGAGCGCAACTGCTGTTCATGAAGGCATCTCCCTTCACAGGCTGTTGCACATCCGCACAAGATGGAGGAATATGGGACCGTGAAGCGGCTGAAGTTGAAGACATGGTAAGTACGTCGAGTTTACAGAACGCCCGGGGCGATGAATTAAGACACCATCGTGTCTTCTCGCCTCTTGCGCAGCCTCGACCACATCACCCCGCGCCCCGGTGCAATTAGAAAGACCAACAGGAAGATCGCTGTCTCCGCCAGCACGATCGCTGGACCGGATGCCACGTTGGCATAGTACGAGAGGTAAAGGCCGATTAATGAAGAAAAGGCACCGATCCCAGCTGCTGACAACATCATGTAAGGTAAACGTCGAGTGAGCAAATAAGCAGCGGAAGCCGGTGTCACTAACATTGCGAGCACGAGCGCGACCCCAACCGCTTGGATGGAGATCACGATCACGACGGCGAGCAGCACCAGGAGCAGGTTCTGCAAAAAAGTAACCGGTAGCCTCAAGGTGGTCGCCAAGATGGGGTCAAAGGAAAGAACGAGGAATTCCTTGTAGAAAGCGAAGATCGTCAGCAACACAAGGGCGCCAAGCCCTGCCATCAACCACAGATCAGAGATCGAGACACCTAAGAGATCGCCGAATAGGATGTGTGCCAGGTCAATGGCATAACTGCGCTGGAGTGAGATCAGTGCAACACCGAGGGCAAATGCCCCGGCGAACACGATGCCAATGGCTGCGTCTTCTTTTATCTCCGCGCGTTTGCTGATGGCTCCGATGGCCAAAGCCGCTAACACACCAATGATAAGCGCGCCTGCGGCCAACGGCCATCCCAACAGGAATGCGATGACAACGCCTGGCAGGATGATGTGGGCGAGAGCATCACCCAAGAAAGCCATCCCCCTCAAAACTACATAGGTGCCCAAGATTGGGCAAACGATGCCCACAATCATGGAAGCCCACAGACCGCGCACCATGAAGGCATAGCCAAAGGGTTGAGCGAGCCAACCAAGGATCTCACTCATGTCGCTGGTGCTCCTCCTCGCCTTCACAACAGGTATCCGCGAGCACGACCGCTCCATCCTCCCCAGAGATCACATGCACCGAACCACCATAAGCCTCAAACAAGTGAGATCGGGTATACACCTCATCCGGGGTACCGAAGGCGATCAGGCGGCGGTTGAGCAGCATGACGAGATCGAAACGATCAGCTGCCAAGTTGAGATCATGCGTGGCAACCATGATCGTAACACCATCCTCTTTCAGGTCGTTCAATGTGGTGAAGATCGCCTCCTGGCTGGGCAGGTCAAGGCCCGTGAGCGGTTCGTCCAAGAGAACGACTTCTGCTTCCTGGGCAAGCGCCTGCGCTAAGAAAACCCGCTGTTGTTGCCCCCCCGAGAGTTCACCAATCTGCCGGTCACCCAGATCAAGCATGCCCACCCGGTCCAATGCCTGACGAACAAACGCCCAATCACGCCGGCTGGGCCAGCGAAAAAAACCAAGTTTGCGGATGCGCCCCATCATCACGACTTCCGTGACCGTGACAGGGAAGCTCCAGTCTACCTGGCTGCGTTGCGGCACATAAGCGATGCAAACGTGCCCACCCGGTCCGTGACCATAGACATGGACCGATCCAGAATCAGGGCGCAATGTACCAGCGATGATCCTGAAAAGGGTGGTTTTTCCCGCTCCGTTGGGACCGACGACCGCCACGAGTTGTCCGGCTGGGAGACTGAAGGCGATGTCCTTCAACGCGAAGCCTTGGTTAAACCGGAGCGTAACACCTTCCAACTCAATCGGGGGAGCAAGGGTATCGTGCCGAGGGGGCCGGCTCAGTAGTTGTGCCATGGAATTCGTGCTCTCCACCACGCGTGGTGAATGCGTGTACATTGTACCGCGAGGACGTTCCATCGTTCGACTCAGGTGATTACCTGATAACCGAACATGGTAAACGCCCCTAAAGCTACACCTTTACACCCTCTCCCTTTTAGGGAGAGGACAGGGGTGAGGGTGATAGCAACAATTTATCGGTTCCTCACCCTTACCCTGAAGCAGGTCGGGTTCCCACGCCCGATCAGTTGTTTCTCCCTCTCCCTTTTAAGGAGAGGGCGTGGGTGAGGGTGAATTTTATCCGTCAAGCTCCCCTCACCCTACCCCTCTCCCCACAGGGGAGAGGGAAACTAATTCCCAAGCGCCTCGACAATGGCATCAACGTTGAATTTCATAAACTCGAGGTAGGTTCCAGCCTCAGGCTCGCTCAGGGATCCGGAGTAGAGCGGCACCAAGACCACACCGGTGTCCTCGGCTACCCTCTCGGCAATTCTGGGATTCACCGTTATCCCTACAAACAAGGCTTTGATGTCCAACGCGATGATGGCGTCTTCGAGCGAGGCCAATTCGCGAGCCGAAGGTTCCGCGGCCGTGCTGTACGCAGGGATCACGGCCCCGATCATCTCGAAGCCGTACCGTTGTGCGAAGTAACCAAGTGTTAAGTGATCGGTGACCAACTCCCGATTCTCATCAGGAAGCTGAGCCACCTCTCGTTCGATCCATAAATGTAGATCCTCTAGCGTCTCAATGAACTCGAGCGCGTTGTCACCGTAGAGATCCGCGTTGGGCGGATCCAAGGCGCCCAAGGCCAGAGCAGTGTTTTCCGCCCAGATCATGACATTGAAGGGGTCGAACCAGACGTGGGGATCAACGCCCTCTGGATGAAGATCCCCCTCGTATTCGCTCGCCTTGCCTTCACTCTCGGGCTCAGGTTTTTCATCCACACCGATTTGGCGCGGTTCGATCCCCTCCGAGAGTGATACGATCGACACCTCTTCAGCGATTTGTCCGAGGGTCCCATGCATGGGCTCCTCCAACCCAAGGCCGCTGATAAAGATCACATGGGCGTCGGCCATGGCCCGGTAATCCCCTGGCGTCGGCTGATAGGTGTGTGGGTCGGCGCCGAGGGGGATGAGGGCCATCAACTCAATCGTGTCACCCCCAATGTTCCCCACCACGTCGGCAACGATGTTGGTGGTGGCAATCACGCGCAGCTTCTCGCCTCCGCCCAGACCAACCGGTGAGAGATCAGATGGGTCCGATAGAAATTCTTCCACATATGCAAGCCCAGATTCCTGTCCCTGCTCCTCAAGGGGCGTCGGCGTTGACACTGTGCTGGAGCAAGCGGCAAGGGCGATGGAGAATACAGCTAGAATGATAGAGAGGCTGTTACGTGGCATCTACCTGTTCTCCCAGAATCCTGCGCGACGGAAAGACAAGACGATGAAGATTTGAAAAGAAGCGTTCATTCCAATCATCACGATCTACCGCGAAGCCTCAAACTTACACGAACTGGCTCGGCTGATATCCATGCGCTAGGATCTATTCCTCTTCTTGACACACCGGACACAGGCCCATCAACCCTAATACATGATCTTCGATAAGGAATCCTGTTTCTCGTTCAATCGGCTCGATCAACATGGAGAGATCCTCCCAGCCAGGGAACTCGACTACCTGATGACAACTACGACACACAAGGTGGTGACCATGGGCTAGTTCGGTACGGGCGTAACCGTGACAGCCGTCTTCGAAGTGCACTCGCCCGACGTAACCCAGTTTTGAGAGCAAGTTAAGTGTGCGGTAGACCGTCACCAGCCCGAGGGAGGGGCAATAGTGCTTACCGCGTGCTTGGATCTCCTCCGGGCGCAGCCATCCCTGAGCTTCTTCCAAGACGCGTATGACAGCCCGTCGGGTACGCGTTTGACGATATCCGATCTCGCTCAAATGCTGCAGGATGTCTCCTGTCATATTCACTTTCATATTGAAAAAGATTTTCATTATTCTAATCTCATTCCACCCCTCACGTCAATGCAGCATCTCGCAGCACACAAGTACCAAGGTCAACAAGCAGGAAAGAGGATCCCCATTCAGCGCTTTAATTTACACGAAAGCTTGGAGGCTAAATTTCATGGTGAAGGCGAAGGGGTGACAGATGGTGTTACAGACAGGGTGTCGGTTACCGTCGGAGTGGGCGTGATCGAGGGCGTTGGTGTAAAGGTGGCCATCAAACCCTCCACCACCCACCCCTCCAGGCCGCTCACGGTGCGGACGAACCACCAACTCCTCCGCCCCTCAAAGACAGGTCCGTCCAAGACAAGGAGCAAGTCGCCCTCGGCCAAGAAACCGATGATCATCCCTCCGGGAGCGTCTCGCAGGAGGGCTCCTTGCTCGCCAGCGCCGAAGACGACCACGGATGGAGGTGTCGGTGTCGATGTCTCAGTGGACGTAGAGGTAAGGGTTGAGGTGGGCGTAGCAGTGGAGGTCAGCGTGTGGGTTGAGGTCGAGGTGGCGGTCGGCGTGGTTGTGGACGTAGCGGTCGCGGTAGGCGTTGGCGTGGGCGTGGGGATGGAAGCCAGAACGGATGCCCCCATACCCGCTACGCTTGTTAAAGCAACCAGACCCATCAATCCCATCGCAACGGCCAAGGAATGATTGCTTCCGGTCAAGGGACGAAATCCAAGAACGGTCAATGTTCCCAATCCGGCTACGACCGCCCATGTCAAATGAAGGGCGAAGGTTATCAGCGCCTTCTGCCAAAGATCTGGATCACCCTGGACCAAACCTATCCCCGCCACGCCGAGTGGTAAAGCAAGCTCGTAAGCAACCGCGGCGCTGGGTAAAGCCAGGACGCGGCCTTTTCGCCCCAAACCGGCCGCTAAGAGGATCGCTCCGAACAACAGCAGGCCAAAATCGACCATGTTAAGCTTGGTGTGGCCTATGGCTAAGATCCATTTCGACTCGATCCCAATCTCCAGACCACCGCTCAACCCAGCGGTCAGAGCCAAGAGGGCAAAAGCGACGAGCAAACTAAAGAGTCGGATAATGAAGAAACGCAGTGAGCCCGAAACGGCTGCCAAAGCCATGCCGGCCACAGGTCCCATGCTGGGTGCCAACAGTGCACCAGCGATTAACAATGCCCGCTGATCAAAGCGAAAACCCACCCCAACGAACAATCCCGAGAGGAGTCCATAAATGAAAAAAGTCACGTTTGGGGAGGTCTGATGCGCTAACCACTCGAGGAAGACTTCTCGTTCATCCGCCTGAAGTTGGGTGAGCATTCGCCGAGCACGGCGTCGGCGGGCGCGGGAGAGATAATCAGGGTCGTGCAGCGGTTCGGTCGTTTGTGAGTTCATCTACGCAAACTAGCGACGAGGCGCATTGGGTTCTCAAGCAATTCTAGTGCAGCATGGATATCTGGGGCCACGAGATCAGCGGACATGAGAGCACCAACCGCCGTGCTCTCCTGCGACAGGACGCAGATGCCCACTTCTGCCTCTTGTAGCATACCGGCATCATTGGTGCCCTGACCGATCGCGACCACATGTTCTGCGCCCAACTCTCGCACGTAGACCGCCTTGGCTTCGGTCTCATCCCCGGGCGAGATACGCACTGCCTCCAAGCCGAGCTGCTGATCGATGATCGGTTGACGTCCTCGGGTGTCGGCGGTCAGCAGATGAAGCTCCAGTTGATCGCCGAGACGGACCAGGGCTTTAGCGACGCCGTCGATCAATTGACCGTCGAGCGCGATGGTCCCATTGACATCCGAGACCAGATATTCGAGTTGGATCACGCCTCGGCCAGGGACGTTGAGTTCGATCATGCAGAACGCCTCTGCTATAATGCCATTGACATGGGCGCGTAGCTCAGCTGGTTAGAGCGCACGGTTCACATCCGTGAGGTCGTGGGTTCGAGTCCCCCCGCGCCCACCTTAAACCTCACGGCTCGTCATTTCCGCGAGCCGTGAGGTCTCCGGTTTAAACAACATCATGCCGAAAATAAACCGGAGTCCACACGGTTAAAATCCGTGCGTCGCTGGAAATTTCAAATCAAACTGGATTTTGCCAATATCCGGAAGCGTAGTCCACACGGTTCGTACAATTTCGGATCCATGACGCGCACAAGTAGAGATCGCGGAGGCACGGATCTGAATCCGTAATTATCGCAATCGATGTCCGTGCAATTGAAAAACCAGATGTGGGAACTATAAGGTTCGAACTTTCTATACCAGTAATTCGGTCTTATTGGACATCAGAATATGAGGAAATCCATACGCGATTTACGAAAACTATAGGCGTGTTAGGTGGATCTGGAGCGGACAGACTACTTTCAAAAAACAGCTCTGAGCTAAGTAGAATGAAGCCACGCAATTCGGTTACATGGTACCGTCCGCTAATAGGATCCATTCCAACAACAAAGAGTTGTATTTAAATATCAAAGCCTCTACAGTTATTAAAAAGTCAGTAAGTTTATTAATTCAACTAGCTAGCAATGTAACCTATTAATTTCTCCAGCCGTGATAGCATACGTAACCGTTTTAATGCATTGGCCTGAATTTGCCTCACTCGCTCCCGAGTAATTCCCATTTTATTCCCAGCTTCATGCAATGTATGCACTCGTTCACCCCAAAGACCGAACCTCAGCTTGAGAACACGCACTTCCCTTGCAGGTAATTCTTCAAGGACTTCTTGTACATTCTCTTCTAACAGACTCTTTGTGACGCTTTCTTCAGGCATCGGTGAGTTTGTGTCTTCGATGAAATCGCCTAGTTGAGCATCATCTTCATCACCCACGGGCAGCTCCAAGGATAATGCTCGTTGAGAGAAACGAATCATCTTTTTAACTTTTACTGTAGTTTCGCCTAGCTCCTCAGCCAACTCTTCTATCGTGGGATCACGACCAAGGTTTTGGGTCAGCTGATGCCTGGTGCGGTACATTTTACTGACTCGATCACCCATATGGACTGGCAAACGAATTGTCCGTCCCTGATCAGCGATCGCACGGGTAACAGCCTGACGGATCCACCAGGTGGCGTAAGTAGAGAACTTGAAACCACGACGATAATCGTATTTTTTCGCCGCTCTCATTAAGCCAATATGACCTTCTTGAATCAAATCCAGCAATGGGACACCCCGCCTCATGTACTTCTTTGCTACACTGAAGACCAGACGCAAGTTAGCCAGAATCAGATGTTCGCGCGCAGCTTGACCGTCCTCGATTTGGTTTTTCAATTGGGTACGCTTAGGAGACGATACCGATCCTTTGGCAAGTTTCTTGCTCGCCTCTCTCCCCAGCTCAATACGCTTGGCCAAATCAATCTCTTCTTCGCGTTTTAGAAGGGGTACGCGACTGGCTTGGCTGAGATAAACCCCCATCATGTCACCCGCATCGACGGCTTCTTTGACATCACCTGTTTCGTCCTCGGGCTCAACCCTGATTGTGACACTGGTTACATCATCTCTGATTTTGGAGGTGGTAATTCGTCTCTTCAGCTGCTCCAAGCCATTATCTGAGTATGGAATACCCGCAGATAAAAGTTCAGCAAAGACATCCTCAAGCAACTCCAGATTCTCTTCGGCTTGAGGAAGTGCTTTCAGAATATCTTCAAGGAGTACATACCCTTGATCTTCACCAAGTTCGACAAGTTGCTCGATGACGAAGGTTTCTTCTGTACCCTCTTTATCTTTCAGCATTTCATTCAACAATGTCTGTCCTTTTTCGTGCTTGTTTGTTTCTCTTTCCAATCCATCGTGAACCCCCTCTGTTATTAGTTTTCCCTACTTGGATTATTTGATATCGGATTCGAGGAGCAGTGTGCAGTTGATTCGAGATCTACACAAGGTGCTGTTAGCTACTAGATATTATCACATCTATTCGGTGAGGGATTGTGCGACTTAACCTTTGTTCGAAAATGTCATAACCTCACGTAAGCTGTCCGCTTACATGCGATCGATTTTAGGTCTACCTCACTGAGGTAAACGAACTCTTGTGAATTGAGTTCCCTTTCCGCTGTTTACTATTCACTTCCCCCTCTCAATCAAGATCAAAGCCCTTAACAAGCTTTAACCCTCTATGTCGGTATTTCATACCATGGCTCAAGACGTCTAATCTTTTCGAGCAACTCTCTTCTTGTCGTGGAGGTTTGAGCTTTCTCCAGCTTTGCTTTAAGCTTTCGTAATTTACGACGCCGGCGTTGACACCTGCGGAGTTTTCTATCCTTCTCTCTCATTGGCATTGACTTGTCTACCCTTTATATAAATTGGGAGAAAGGTCTGGGAAACTGTATTAACCGTCCATACTGAATCTCCAATTTGAAACCTAGATCAGCCTTGTCGATGCTTGTGTTTGGGGTTCTTACAAACGACATATACCTTGCCACATCTTCGCACAATCTTGCAGTTTTTACATCGCTTTTTGACAGAGCTTTTGACCTTCATCTCTACCCATTTTATCGACCAAGATACGGGGCTAGCCTTTTGATGATTTGTCTGATCTTGGACGATTCAACTTCGTGCATCCGTGACATTTGTCGTTTAGCCCTCTTTGACTTGCGTCTTCGGAGATGCCCCTGGTTACCCTTGGTACGCATGATTTTGCCACTGCCGGTCTTCCGAAACCTTTTGGCAGTCGCTTTATGTGTTTTTAGTTTGTATTTCTTACTCTTCTTCCCACGCTTCTTTCTCGGGCACATTTGTTAAACTCCATTTGACGGCTAATCTCTCCATTACCTCCAGCTAATTGCGAAGTACCCGAACCTACTACATCCAGAAGAGATCTGTTTACGAGGCTCCAAGGAATAAAAGCCAACACACCCAATAACTATAGGAAATCGTCCTTTCAAATCACTCACAAACTAGAGAGGTTTCTTGCGGAAATCTTGCGAATCAAATGTTTTACTTTGACCCACAGGATGAGTCTTGTTAGAATGGACCTCAAGTGTGTCTTAAGGAAGGTTATGGAATACGAGAATGGAACAACGAAAGAATCGGGAAAGCAAAGAGTTTCATCCGGAAACTACTCCAATGGCGGGGGGAGGAAAAGCAACTGGAATGTATCAAGAGTTGTTTGACCTGAGCCCTTCACCTGCCGTAGTTTTTGGTACACAAGGCCGCTGTCTCCTGGTAAACCGAGCATTCTCATACCAGCTGGGCTACGATCAGGCTTCCCTGCTTGGGGGCGATGTGCTCTTTCAGGATATATTCAGAAAAAAGAATGTGGCTGAAGAACTGGTCACAGAACTGAAAGAGAGGCACGTGATTCGTCGAAGAGAGGTTTACCTTAAAGACAACGAGGGCCGCGTTATTCCAATGCTCTTCTCGGGACGAACGATAACCTTTGATGATCAACCTTGCTTCGATATATCCCTGACGGATATCTCCCATCAAAAGCGGCTTGAGCGCGCATTCCGCCGCGATCACGCTCGTATGGTTTCGCTGATCGATAGTTTAACGGCTGGCCTTTTCTTGGTAGACAACGATGGGCTGATCACGGAGTTCAACCTTGCGTTGTCTAACTTGATGGGTGTAAACCAGGTTTCAATGACAAGAAAACCATATCATGAGCTCTTTGCGCGCTTCCTCTCCGGAGCACTTGAACCCGAGGTTATCCAACAGTCGTTATCTCGAGCTGTTATGACAGTATCAGAGCGACCTATCGTTGAAATCGCCTATAGCGAAGATAAACCCCAGCATTTGGAAGTTGCATTCTTTCCCGTATGGGATGAGGAAGGTACTCCCCTCGGATGGGGAGGACTTGTGCAAGATGTGACGGATATCCGCGACCGTCTGGCATGGAAGCTTGAATTATTATCCATCCTTGCTCATGACATTCGAACCCCACTGGCTACGCTTAAAGGACATGCCACAGCATTATTGGCCAATTATCGTCGCTGGGGTGACGCGATGATAGTCGAGTTTCTTGAAGCCATGGATCGAACCTCCGACGAATTGGTCAGGCAGGTTGACCGGAGCCTCGCATTGACACGTGTTGAGGCTGGAAGAATGGGCTTGCGCCCGGAGGCGATCGAGCCGAATGTCCTCATCCGTCAATCCATAGAAAGAGCAGCTGGTGTCCTTGACGATATCCCCCTAGAGCTTGATGTACCTGAAAATCTACCTAAGATTCGCGCTGATCCGGCTCGCGTGGAAGAGGTGCTTGTTAATCTATTGGATAACGCAGCCCGTTATTCTCCTAGTGATAAGCCAATTATCATCAGCGCTAAGCGAGATGGCCCTCTTCTCCAATTATCGATTACTGATCAGGGTCCCGGTGTCCAACCTGATAGACAAAGGATGATTTTTGATAAATATGCTCGTGCCGACTCTGAGGGTGGAGGTGTCGGATTGGGGTTGTTCATCGCACGTAGGATTGTTGAGGCACATGGTGGCAAGATTTGGGTAACAAGCCCACCTCCCAACATCCAACAGGGTGCGCAATTTACATTCACTCTGCCGGTTATGCCCGATCAACCGACCCGGGAACCAACTCAACGAACAGAGGCCCCTACCATGCATGAGGGTCTCGTTGAAGGGCAGTCCATTCTGGTGGTTGAAGATGAGCCAGATACACAAGCGCTACTGCACACAATCTTAACGCAGGAGGGATATGAGGTCATCATTGCCCCTGATGGCCCAGCCGGACTTGAATTGTTTAAGACATCAACCCCAGAACTGGTGTTACTTGACTGGATGCTTCCAGGTTTGAACGGACTCCTTGTTTGCCGTGCTATTCGCCGCTGGTCTGATGTCCCTATGTTGATCATTACCTCTCGTACATCTCAGGACGATCTTGTCACAGCTTTAGATGCCGGTGCTGACGATTATGTTACAAAGCCTTTTCAATCGACGGAACTCTTAGCGAGGATGAAAGCTCTCTTGAGACGAGGTAAGGGCTGGGAAGAAGCAGAAGAACGAGATCGTTTCAGCGCAGAAGGATTGCTCATCGATTTCGACGCTCACGATGTCTGGCAGCGAGGAGAGCATCTCGAATTAACACCAACCGAATTCAAGCTACTTACATATTTGGTCCGCCATCAAGGCCAAGTTCTGACTTATGATCAACTCGTGGATCATCTATGGGGTTTGGGGACTGGAAGGACTCGACATGACCTGTTCGTACACATCAGTCGACTGAGAAAGAAAATCGAACCCAAGCCGAAGAAACCTCGTTTCATTGTCACCCGTTGGGGGATAGGATATGTTTTTATGCCTAAGTAATGCCTCAAAATACTTGTCTCAGCCAGTTTGAATCTCTACCCATGATAAAACTCACAAATCAAAAAGCGCATCTCCACCCAATAATCTGAGGAGTTTAGATGTGCGTTGAATATCCATCTATTTAATTGAGTAAGTCTATCGAACCGAAAGATTTCCGCAAGAAACACCGTCCATCTGCAAGAACTCCTCGACATCTCCACACTAAACTGATCATACAAATCCTTACCCAACCTAAAAACATCTGCCAGTTGCTTCTATTAGGAGGCCTGTGATGGATTGATGAAGCTATTTGTAAGGTTCAGACTCAACGATGAGCCGTACAGAGAAGCGCCAATTTCTATAGCTTCTTTCCGTTATGAGAGTTATGGATGGAAGAAATGGATCAACAACTAGATGCATACACAGTAGTTTTAGTCGAAAGTGAAAAGAGCCTCCGTCGAGTTCTTTCCGTTAGTTTAACCGAACTAGGATTGAGAGTCCTTGAAGCGCCAGATCTGGACTGCGCCAGAGATCTTCTAAATACTGAGTGCCCTGATTTGTTGATCACAGAAATTGATTTTCCCTTCGGTCGGAATGGCGAACTCATAGAACAATTTAGGAATCAAAAAGGAGATTGTCGAGGCTCTGTTGTCGTAACGACGACTCAGCGATATGGGGACGCCTGGCGACACAGATACCATCCGGACGTTACATTATACAAACCATTTGACATTCGATTATTGTGCAAATCTGTCTCGAAATTATTAAGTCAGGATCATGAAGAAGTTATGCGCTATCGGACTGAGAAGAGGATCAGGAAATGACTGCGAAAAAACGTGCATTTTCGAGCGGGGACTGGATCGTCCATCTCACTCACGGTATAGGTCGAGTGAGGCGAATGGAGAAGAAAAAACTCGGTGGGAATAAGAAGAAATACTTCAGAGTGGAGAACAAAAATTGTGTCTTTTGGGTACCCGTGGAACAGACTGAGAAATGTCGGGTCCGACCGGTAGCGTCACGCTACCAGCTTAGAAAAGCAATCAAAGCTCTGAAAGAACCGCCTCAGGAGGATATCTTCAATTCCAAACAACGCCAAGAGCGGATCAAAAAAGCCAGATCGAATGGTTCATTGACGATGATCTGCGAGCTGGTACGTGATCTTTACGCGCTGCAAGATGAGAAATCGCTTGGTGAGAATGATAGACGCAGCTTGGATTTCTTTAAGAAATTACTCTTACAGGAATGGTCTATATGTGCGGACATGACCATCGAAGACGCCAAGGACCGATTACAGGAATGTTTGGTTAATGATCAGGCGCATATGTCCAAAAGTGATGGTTCATCCGAATCGAGAAATTAAATGGATAAAAACATAAGGGATATCCAAATCGTGTGTATTCGATGAGTAATGTGATACGAAACCGAGTTGATAAGACGGAAATCATTGACTCAAACGAGCCCTCTCCACGCCCATTCGATAAGCTTCTCGAGGATTTTGGGGCAGAGCGACCACGGCGCGGGCAGCTGATGGAGGGTGAAATCCTTCAAATTGAGGAGGACGTCATCTTAATGGATGT
>Ga0111172_1018_pt1 | contig 57589 bp, 54 predicted proteins | sample DeeMarSWOR324_28_FD_80233 | JGI IMG/M metagenome (GOLD analysis project Ga0111172, IMG submission 80233) | Anaerolineae bacterium SM23_ 63 | reverse complement strand
ACCAAGATACCATAGGCAGGTTAAGGAGAATGGTGATTCTCGCTGCATCGCCCCCTCATCCTGAACATCATTGAGTACACCATCTTAAATAAATGTAGGGGCGGTTCGCGAACCGCCCCTACCATTGTATAACGCTCAACTTTATCGCTGGCGACGAGCTTTTGTGAGAGGGATGGCAAGCATACTTATCGCAAAAGCGAATCCTGGGCAAAATGCAATTGTCCCATCGTCGCTTTTGGATCCGACAGGTGTGGGCTCGAACCCGGATGCTTCCTCCCCTTCGTCTTCAATCTCGCTCGGTTGTGCGGGGGGTACTGTTATGGGATCACCTGTGTCTGCGTCACCTACGACCTCATAGGCCGTATCGCCAACCAGGACGATCACCCGCTCACCTAATGCAAACGCGGCACCGAATTCTGACCTTGCGTCAGCTAGTTCAAAGTAATCTGCTGAGAGGAACGGGACCTTTACAGTGATCATCGCATCAGGGTCGAATGCGGTGTCGATCCAGACGCCATCGACAAGACGGAAGGTTTTTGATCCAGCTAACCTTACGATATTCGCTGCATCGCCTGAAATCGCCATGGGGACCTCTGCCTCGCTGATGGCTGACTCAGCTGCGGCGCGCTCAACGGCATCTTGACCAGAGACAGCTGTCGGCGTTCCGAGAAGTTTAGAGTAGGCCTCGTTCGCGATGCCTTCTTGCGCCTCTCTGCTCAGCGCCATCGGCTCGGTCACCAAATAGGATGTGTAGGGCGTAACGATGCCGTAACGAATACTCAACTTTACGATTTGATCGACCAACTCTTCCTCCGGGCCCTGTAATCGAACCTGATTGAGAAGCGCTCCGATCTTTCGGGTAGCCCATAATCGAGGCAGGAATTCTGATCCGCCGGCGCTACGGAATCGCTGTCGGAAGTAGTCGAAGTTCTGTGTCTGACCTTCCACCTCACCAGAGAGTCGTATGGTTGTTGTTCCGGAATCTCGGTAGCGACCAACCAATACCAATTGACTCCCGGCGAAGAGGTCAGGTAAAGGCTCGGGGTAGGTGTCGTAGGTGATGATTTCACCGAAATCGAGTTCCAAATCCGTCAACACCGGTGTGCTTACCTTAGCGTAGAAACCTGAGACCGCTTCGTCGATCGCTTGGCCTGGCGAAACATAGGTCGTGGCTCCGTGATGATCCTTAGCCAGGGTATCCAGCAGGAACGTATCCACATCGTATCCAACGCCAAAGGCGAACAAGCTGACATTCTCCGGAGCGGCTTGGCGGATATTCTCAAGGATGTCTTCCGTTTCGGTGACGCCCTCGGTCGGCAAGCCATCGGTGAGGAAGATGACGATTGTCGCTCGCCGACTATCCGCTTGAGCGAGGGCTTCCAGCAATGCTAAGTTGATGTCCGTAGATCCCGCTGCTGATAAGGCGTCGACCCATCGTTTGGCTTCCGAAACCTCCTCGACAGATCGCAACCCGCTGCTATATGACCTCGTACCGGTGCTGAACGCGACGATATTGAACCTGTCCTCAGAGTTGAGGTGATCAAGTACGTAGTGGAGGGCTTCTTGTGCCTGGCGGAACTTTTCACCATCCATACTTCCAGATTGATCTAGGACGATGAATATATCTTTTGCGATTTTGCGGTCGGGATCGATTTCCACGCTTGGCGCAGCAAGGAGCAGGAAGAAACCATCGGGATCGTCCCCCTCGGGATCACGGTAAGTTATCAGGTTGAGACCGATATCCTGATCTGCGATGGAGTAATAAAGCTCGAAGTCTACGTCGGGCGTGATGTCACTGTCCTCGTAACCCACGCTGAATCGGTAATCACCATCGCGGTCGATTGCGATGGGGTGGGAGGGAGAGTAGATCGCCCGGACGGGGTGGGGCGATTCAACACGAACCGACACACTGACTTCCTCAAGCGGTTGGGTCGAGAACTTCTCCGTGTTTAAGGGATAGTCGTAGTGGATCAACCCATTGTCGGCTTCCAACACCTGCGAATATTCCAACTCGATTCTTCTTTCGCCTCCAGGCGGAATGGGGAAGATGGAGGCCTGGACCGCATCCCGATCGATATACTCGAGCAGAGCTGGGTCACGCATGGTTCGAACGATTTCCTCGTAGGTGCGTCGTGCTTCTTCACGGGTAAGGACTTTGCCTTCTACGGGTTCACCGTCAATCCAGAGGGTGAATTGGGTGACGGCAGCTCCATGGGGGAGCGGAAATACGTATGTCCCCTCGACCTGCCATTCGTTGTCATTTCGGAAGACCTGGTCGACGTGTGTGATGGCGACTTGATCTTCGATCCTCACATGAACCCGATGGTACTCGATCGCCAATTGAGAGATGGGGAAAGGAACTGGGCACGGACCAGGGTCACAGATCGGAGGTTCGGGGATGATGATCCCATCGGCATAAGCCGGGTTCACCATAGGCAGAGCGATGGAGAGTGTAAGCAGGACGGTGAGCAGAAGTTTCCTAGTACGCATGGTTTCCTCCGGTAAAACAAACCTTGTTCTGATTTGTAGACGCTCAAATGAGTTTTGAGGTTCCCAAGGACTCCTTGATGATCATTACATCACAGGAATCCTCACCTCTCGAGTACGATATCGCTGCGGTTGATGCATGTCCTGAGTTCAACAAATGGGTTGTAATTGGGAGCTTAATCAATGTAGGGGCAATTCATGCCGTCTCGCACCCTGGCCGGTTTTCGCGGCACGAACGGTGAATTGCCCTACTTCTTTGGCAAGGATGAGCGCTCAGAATGACATCTATTTTGGTATGTCATCCTGAGTCCCTCGGTTTGACTCGGGACTTCGGCTCCTCGAAGAATCCCTAGAACGAGGCCACGGATTTCGCTACATCATAGGGATTCTTCGCGCCGAGAGCCTGTCCTGAGCGTAGTCGAAGGAGCGCTCAGAATGACATCTATTTTGGTATGTCATCCTGAGTCCCTCGGTTTGACTCGGGACTTCGGCTCCTCGAAGGATCCCTAGAACGAGGCTACGGACCTCGCTACATCATAGGGTTCTTTGCTACTGGAAGTGCTCAGAATAGCAGAATTATTTCCATTCTCTTTCCCTGAATACAACCAACCAATGGAAGGTCTCCCCCCGAAATACCAAACATGCGCTTGTGATGACAGAGGGACAATGAGAAGCCTCGTTGCCAGTGAGCACCACAGTGATGCTCCTGCGAAGGATGCCTTGCCTGACCGTCATGGTATAATGACGAAAGCCCTCCCACACACACCGTGGGAGTTTATTGTGCCAATACGATGTTAGAAAAACTTGCTGGGATAGAACAGCGCTTTGCAGATCTTGAGGCCGAGATGGCCCAATCAGGTGAAGATTATCAGCGGGTTGCGGAGTTAGCCCGTGAGCGCTCGAGTATTGAGCCGATCGTGGTCGCCTATCGGGAGTATAAGGCCTTGAGCGAACAGCACGAAGAGGCCATCTCCCTCAGTGAAAGCGATGATCCCGAGATTCGACAATTAGCCGAAGCGGAGATCGTGGCGCTCGAGGAACAGCTAACCGCACTTGAAGCAAGCCTTAAGTCATTCCTCTTACCGACAGATCCTCGAGACGATAGAAACGTATTCATGGAGATTCGAGCCGGAGCCGGTGGTGACGAAGCGACGATATTCGCCGCTGACTTGTTCCGCATGTACAGTCGCTACGCGGAGAATCGAGGCTGGGATACGGAGATTCTCTCGCAAAACGAAACCGGAGTGGGGGGGTTCCGAGAAATTATTTTCCAGGTCACAGGTAAGGGAGCTTTCTCTCGATTGAAGCACGAATCCGGTGTTCATCGGGTTCAGCGGGTACCCGTGACAGAGTCACAGGGTCGAATACACACCTCCACGGCAACTGTGGCTGTTTTAGCGGAGGCCGATGAGGTCGAGATCAAAATACCCGAGAAAGACATTCGCATGGATGTCTTTCGTTCAGCGGGAGCAGGTGGCCAAAGTGTTCAAAAAAACGCCACTGCAGTTCGGCTGACACACATCCCTTCCGGTATCGTCGCGCAGTGTCAAGATGAGCGTTCGCAGCTACAAAACCGGATGCGAGCGATGAAGATCCTTCGAGCGCGCCTCTATGAAATTGCTCTTCGCGAAAAGCAGGAGAAGGAGGACGAAGACAGGAGAGCTCAAGTAGGCACGGGTGACCGCTCGGAGAAGATTCGCACCTATAACTATCCTCAATCACGCGTTACGGATCACCGTCTCAATCTCTCATCCCATAACCTCCCAACGGTGATGGATGGTGATCTTGATTATTTCATCGATGAGATAGCCACTCGAGAAGAAGCTGAACGCTTACAAGCCGTTGAAGATTGATCCTTGAGCTACCCACGTACGATCGGCGCGGCGCTTGATATGGGGCGCCGTACTCTGAAACCCACCAGCGACACTCCAGATCTCGATACCCAGCTATTATTAAGCGAGGTCCTTGGTCAAACACGGACTTGGATCTTGACCCATCCTGATGTTGAGTTTGAGGGTACACAATCTCAAACCTTTCTGAGGGACCTCGCTCGATGTGAGGCGGGGGAAGCGCTTCCATATGTCCTTGGTTGGTGGGAGTTCTACGGTCGGCGATTCCAGCTTACCCCTGAGGTATTAATCCCTCGACCTGAAACCGAACTGCTTATCGAAGAAGCGCTGTTGTTTCTAAGGACCCATCCCGATCGCAGGATGGCAGTCGATATTGGGACGGGATGTGGTTGTATCGCAGTAAACTTGGCCGCAGAAATACCCGATCTGAATATCGTAGCGACAGACATTGAGGTAGGGGCCTTGCGCATTGCACGAAACAATGCCTGCGATCATCATGTATTTTCCCAAATGTGGTTTGTTCAAGCCGATCTTCTATCCCCATTAAAAGCTTCCTTCGATTTAATCTGTGCTAACCTTCCGTACATCCCATCGGAAGAACTAGTTGATCTGGTGGTTGCTCGGCGAGAACCAAGATCAGCTCTTGATGGTGGCGAAGATGGATTGCAGATTATCGATCGGTTGATGGTGCAGATACCAGATCTGCTTGCGCCACGTGGGCGCGTATTGCTTGAGATCGGTGCCGATCAAGCCGAGGCGGTCCAAACCATTGTCCAGAATGCAATACCAGCTTCGATAGTCGAGGTCCTTCAAGATCTGGCCGGTCGGGACCGCTTGCTGATGATCGATAGAAGAGGCTAGGAGAAGGATGAAGACTGAGGTCTTATCTGCAGCTAGACCTGAGAATCTTTCACAAGCATTGCAGGTTCTCAAAAGGGGTGGGATGGTTGCATTTCCTACTGACACTGTTTATGGTTTGGGTGTGAGCGCGTATCACGCGCAGGCCATTGCTCGGATTTACGAAGCGAAGGGGCGCTCAAGAGAGAATCCGATTCCCATCCTAATCGCCAGCATGCAAGATTTGAGTCGAGTATCGTTGAGCCCACCACCAATGGCGCGTCGGTTAGCCAAACGATTTTGGCCAGGACCGATTACCTTGATTGTATGGCGTAAACCTACGCTACCTGATGAACTAAGCCCTTTATCAACGGTAGGCATCCGGGTGCCCGATCATCCAGTGGCACAGGCATTGCTTACGATCGCCGGGCCAATGGCAGTGACATCAGCAAACAAGTCGGGTGATCCCATCGCGTGTACCGCCTCAGAGGTATTAAAAGGGCTAGGGGGGAGCATTGATCTTATCCTCGATGGGGGTAGGACTCCAGGCGGTGAACCATCTACTGTGGTCGATTGCACACGAGCCTCGCCTCGGATACTCAGGGAGGGACCGATCAGCGAGGAAGAGATCCATGACGTGCTTACAAAAGGGTAACAAACCTCTCTAAGCAAGATCTTATCTCCTGCTTATCATCCTTTAATGTTGCTCGTCTATGATATTCATAATTCTCCTCTAAAAACCGTGCCTAGGGTTATGTGGCGGCTCTGGGCACGGATGCATTTAAGCGAGGATATCTGATTTAATCTCGCTTGGTGTTATGTTGGGGAGAAAGCACTTAGATTTTCCCCTTCGAGAATTGCGATGGGAACACGGTCTACCACTGCAAGGCATACCAGAGGAGGTATTCCTCGAGATGGGCGGACCAATATGCAGGGGAATGATCTCCTTCGGGCAGTAAGGATGTATAGGGAACTTCGAGTTCATCAAGGAGCGCAATAAGATCTAAAGTCGCATCTCGGAGGGAATCCTCACCTCCGATGTCGATCCAGATTCTCGGCATATCCTCCTTCGAGATCTCCCGAATCCAAAAAGAGACATAGACAGTATCGTAAAAGGTGGCTGGGCTGTGAAGGCCGATGACACCGAAAACATCTGGGTGTTTCAAACCAATTCGTAAAGCCGAACCACCGCCTCGGGAAAGACCCCCGATACCGCGCCAGAAGGGTTGGGGTCGACTGCGGTATGTCTCATCGATGTAAGGTACCAGTTCTTCGACGAGGGCGACCTCAATATCGAGCCCTGTCCTCTGCCAAGGCATGATGATAATGAAAGCTTCGACCCTTCCACTAGTGATGAGGTTATCCGCGAGATTGCTGATGCCTAGGTCAACCCATTGTGAGTCATCAGCTTGTATTCCATGAAGCATGTAAAGTGTTGGGTAATCTTGATCGATGTTCTCCGCATAGCACGGTGGGAGGTAGATGTGGAAGGACAAGGGTTGGTTTGAGATTGAGACATTGATTACTTCTGAGTGAACAGTGCCTGTCTGATCATTGCACCAACGTTGTTCACCAGGGGTTACCGTTGCCTGGGTTTCAATGGGGATCGGAGGGGGAATGGTATTCGGAGTTTGGCTCAATTGAGGAGTAATAGGGATCGAGATCGTTTCCATCGATGGAAGGTGTGGAGTTGGAGTTTGGCTGCACGCTGTTGATAACAACAAAGTAAGTAGGGACAACTTAAGGACAAAAGAAGTCCCGTCGGCTTGCGTGAGATACGCAAGACGACGGGAGCGCCTGTTGATAATAATGTATGTCAATTGGTGGTAGGCGTCAAGTGCATAAAAGTCCATAATTTTGGCAAACAAAGCCTCGATCTTCAGATTTGCAAAGATTTATCCAAATCGTCCCTCAACATAATCTTCAGTTCTTTGATCCTGTGGATGGGTGAAGATCTGTTTTCCAGGAGCGTATTCTATTATTTGACCATCCAGGATAAAAGCGGCGTAATCTGCGGTTCGAGCAGCTTGCTGAATAGAGTGGGGCACAAGGACGAAGGTGTAGTGTTCCTTTAACTCTTGAAGCGATGCCTCGACTTTGCCCGTAGATATGGGATCCAATCCGGAAGTGGGCTCATCAAGCAGAATGACCTCTGGTTCGAGCGCCAGCACTCTAGCTAAACACAGACGTTGCTGCTGTCCCCCAGAGAGGGCTACGGCAGGATCATCGAGGCGATCGGAGACCTCCTCCCACAAAGCTGCAGCTCGTAAGCTTTGTTCGACGGCTTCTTCGAGACGATTTCGTGATCGCTCGCCGGCTAATTCCAAGCCGTAGGTTAGGTTCTGTCGGATGGTCATCGGCAGCACAACAGGCTGTGTAAAGACAATGCCTACTCGTCGTCTCAATGAGATTACATCGATCGAAGGATCGAGGATGTCTATGCCATCTAACCAAACATGGCCTGAAAGTCTGACAACATCAGCCAGGTCATTCAGGCGATTCATGGTACGTAAAAGCGTAGACTTCCCTCCACCTGCAGGACCAAAAAGCACTGTGATTGCATGATCAGGGACGACCAAGCTGACGTCCCTGAGTGACTCCGTACCGTCTGAATAACCTACGCTTAATCCTTCGATAAAGATCTTGTTGTTGATCTCTAGAGCAGATGATGAGGCAGTATGAACTTCTGTGGAACTCACCACTGTCTCCTAGCTCGAGCACGAGAGCGAATAACAGCGGCCACACTATTCATGCCGAGGACAAAGGTCAAGAGTACCACCGCTGTGCCGTATTGAATCTGAATTGGCATCCCTGGAACTTGGGTAGAGATCACGAACAGGTGATAGGGCAGGGCCATCGTTGCATCAAGGATCGAAGTCGGTAGCCTGGGTAGGAAGAAGGCAGCAACGGTGAAGAGGATTGGCGCTGTCTCTCCTGCAGCACGTTCCAATCCAAGGATCACGCCGGTCAGGATGCCAGGTAGCGCTTGAGGTAACACGACACGTCGGATTGTCTGCCATTTGCTACCGCCAAGTGAGATGCTCACCACTCGGAAACTGTTAGGAACTGCGCGAAGGGCTTCCTCGGTCGTGCTGATGATAATGGGCAAGGTCATAATAGCCAGCGTGAGTGAACCGGCCACGATGCTGGTTCCAAATTGTAAAAAAAGCACAAATAAACCCAGCCCGAACAATCCGTAGACGACCGAAGGGATCCCGGCCAGGTTGATAATCGCGATCCGAATTGCGCGTGTCCAATTGGTGTCGGGGGCGTATTCAGCCAGATAGATCGCGGCGCCTATTCCGAGAGGGACGGCGATGATCCCAGTGCCAAGTGTCAACCAAAATGTACCGACGATCGCAGGCAGGATGCCACCGGCCCGCATTCCTTCACGTGGGAACCCGCTTATGAATTCCCATGAAATCGCTGGTGAACCTTGCCAGAATATGTAAGCTACTACCAGAACGATGGGAATGACAGTGATCAAAGCAGCGAGGCTCAATCCTGTGAAGCCGATGCTTTGAACGAGTTTATTGCGTTCGGATGTAGTCCTTAGTCGTTTCATAACCTTAAAATTAACGTTGTATGTTCGTCACTAATACGAATGAGGGAGACAAAATATTTCTTTTCTTCAATCGCTATCTGCCGCTGGTTCGCCAGTTCTGGCTTTCTGATCGTCGTTCAATTCATACCTCAGTATCATTTTGAATGCTACGCGCCGCAAATCATTTCGAATTAAGACAATATTCTTTCTGCACGTTTTCGCTGTCGGAATACGACACTGGCGGCGACCATGTTCACGATCAGGGAGATCAGAAAGAGTGCGATCCCGATCAAGAATAAGATGTGGTAATGCACACTTCCGTTCGCGACCTCTCCCATCTCAGCGGCGATGGTCGCTGTCATTGTACGTACTGGACGGAAGAGACTCTCGATACCGGTCAGTAGTACGGGTGCATTACCGGTTACCATCATGACCGTCATCGTTTCTCCGATCGCTCTTCCGATCCCTAACATGATCGCCGTAAGCACACCCGATCGAGCAGCGGGGAGCGTGACTCGCCAGATGGTTTGCCACTCGGTCGCCCCCAGGGCATGTGCGGCCTCACGATAGGTACGGGGTACGGCATCAAGTGCGTCTTCAGCGACGCTGACGATGGTTGGAATGGCCATCATGCCGAGGATTAGAGCTCCGGTGAAAGCCGTCAAGCCTGTTGGAACGTTGGTCGCAGTTCGGATGAAGGGTGCGACGACCAAGATGCCCAGAAAACCGAGCATTACGGAGGGCAAACCTGCCAGAACTTCTACAAGAGGTTTAAGAATTTCCTTTGCCCAACGTGGTGCGATCTCTGCGATGAAGATCGCTGTTGATAAACCAAGGGGAACGGATACGAGGGTTGCTCCAATCGTGACGACAAGTGTTCCGCTGATCAAGGGTAGGATTCCAAAATACTCCTCGATCGGGTACCAGCGTGAACTAAAAAGCGACGGCAAGGGGATCTCAACCAGTGCCGGCGAACCCTCTCGCAACAAAAAAAGGAATATCAATCCAACAAATATGACCGCCGAATAACCACAAGCCTTGATCAGACGAGTGATGGCAAATTCTCTCCAGTTTATTTCACGCATTGGCACCTCATTGCGCAATGGGGACGAATCCGAGCGCTGAAACGATCATTTGCGCTTCAGAACTGAGGATCCAGTTGAGATAGGTTTTAATCTCGTCGGTCGGCTCACCTGCCGTGTACATGTACAAATCGCGCGCGATTGGATAGTCCTGATTGTCCACTGTCTCGGCTGAAGGGATAACGAAGTCTTCAGCCGTATCACTGTATACAGCGATGACCTTTAAATCTTCGGTGACATAACCTAGACCATCATAGCCGATCGCGTTGGGGTTCTGACGGATTTCAGCGCTGATCCCTTCTGACGAGGGTAGAAGGAGCGTATCGGTTGAAAATAAGGTCTTGTCGTTCTTGTCTCCCTTTCGAATGACCTCTTCCAGGAAAAAAACATGTGTTCCCGAATTCGTCTCTCGAGACAGTCGGACGATGGGGCGATCTTCCCCACCGACTTCCAGCCAATTGTTGATTTTCCCACTGTAGATATCTGAAATTTGATCGATCGTGAGGCGGTTGACAGGGTTATCAAGGTTAACGATGATGGCGATCGCATCCCTTGCAATAATATGTTCTACCGGTGTGATGCCATTAGCCTCTGCTTGGCTCTGTTCCTCAGGCTTGATCCTGCGTGAGGCGTTAGCGATATCTACCGTTCCATTGATCAGGGCAGCGAGACCGGTGCCTGAACCGCCACCAGTTACGGATAAGCGAACCTCGGGGTGGATTTCCTGATAAGCTTCCGCCCAAGCTAGGGCAAGGTTAACGATCGTATCGGAACCCTTGTTTTCGATGGTTTTTACAGAAGAAGAATCGGGGAGATCTTCTGCTTGTGATCGTCGGCACCCACTCAGTAATAGACATACCAGCAGGAGGAGTGAGTACATGCGAAGGTGCTTGCCGCAAGGTTCGACCATCGCGTTGAATTATACTTCTCCTGAGACAAGAAACCAGGGTTTTAAGATATTCGCCCGCAAAATTTCCCTCCCTATTCTTCGAGGGCAAATTTCTTTAATCCACTCAAGAATCTCGGAGCAAATTCAAATGGAAAAGCTACGCTCGGCATCCATTGGATGATGTTCTGGTGTACAATGCCACAAATGGTGGACGATAATCATACACAAAAGATGCTCATACAAGATCTGAATTTCTATTATGGGTCCCTGCGCGCTTTAAATATGATCTCGATGGAGATCCTTGAACGCGAAGTCACGGCCTTGATCGGTCCATCTGGATGTGGGAAAACCACTTTCCTGCGTTGCCTCAATCGAATGAACGACTCGATTCCGGAAACACGCCTCGAAGGAGATGTTCTACTCGATGGAGAGGATATCTATTCGCCTGGTGTAGACGTGGTTGATTTACGGCAACGGATTGGGATGGTATTTCAAAGACCGAACCCTTTTCCACAATCGGTCTTCGATAATGTGGCTTTTGGTCCGAGAGTACTTGGCTTGACAGGCGGGCGAGGAGAATTAGAAGCGGTTGTTGAACGATCTTTGGATCGAGCAGCTTTGTGGGATGAGGTAAAGGATCAATTGAAATCCAATGCACTGGAACTTTCTTTAGGTGAACAACAGCGCTTGTGCATCGCTCGAGTCCTCGCTGTCGAGCCGGAGGTGATCCTGATGGATGAACCCACATCGGCTCTCGATCCAATCGCTACACTTGAAATTGAAGAACTTATGAGGCAACTTAGAGAACGATACACCATCGTTGTAGTAACGCACAACATGCAACAAGCCGCGCGGGTTTCTGATAAAACAGGATTGTTTTGGTTAGGTGAGTTAGTTGAGTTTGGCAAAACCGCTACCATATTCACACGACCGGAGGAGGAGCGAACCGAAGCGTACATCACAGGAAGGGTCGGTTAGTAGGCGGGCGGTGAGGAGGTTGAGATGTCTCAAAGCCTTAGAGGTGAGTACGACCGCCAATTTACACAAGTGCGTGAAGATCTTCTCCGCATGGGAACGATGGTCGATCAGGCAATTGCCAAAGCCCTCGAGAGTCTCCAAAATCGTGATCGATCGTTAGCTCAAAGAGTAATCGAAGAGGATGAAAAAATAAATGATCTGCGTTTCAAGATCGAGGAGGCCTGCCTGGCGTTAATTGCCACCCAACAACCCGCGGCAACGGACCTTAGGGCGGTTGTAGCTGCGATGAGCATTGTTGTTGAGATGGAACGAATGGCGGATCATGCTGCTGGGATTGCCAAGACAGTTATCCTCATGGGGGATGAGCCATTACTTAAACCACTGATCGATATACCACGGATGGTAAAGTTGGCTCGAGAAATGCTTCAAAAAAGCCTAGAAGCTTATGTTATCTGTGATCCGAATGAAGCTCGTAAGATTGCTGATCGCGATGACGAAATGGATCTTCTTTACCAGGCGGTCTTCGAAGAGCTGCTTGAAATCATGGCAAGTAAACCAGGCAGCGTGCAACGGGCAACTTATCTCATGTGGTGTGCTCACAATTTAGAGCGTATCGGGGATCGAGTGACCAACATCGCCGAACGAGTTGTTTTTGTAAGCACGGGAGATTTGAAGGAGTTGAATGTGTAGGTATTCGGCCAGTGAGCGAGAAATTACGCCGAAAATGAAAATATGTTCGATTCATGATTTGGTTATCTATGACCTAAGGATGCGGACTCCTTTGTATAGAATCCATTGAAAATAACATCGAGTGATTTCTTCAATGAAACTCATTATTCAAATTCCTTGCTATAACGAGGCGGAAACCCTGCCCTCAACGATCGCGGATTTACCCAAACAAGTGCCAGGCTTCGATGTGGTTGAAATTTTGGTCATCGATGATGGCAGCACGGATGGCACACACGAGGTTGCCAAAGAATTGGGGGTTCACCACATTCATCGGTTGCCACAAAATCGAGGCTTGGCTCATGCTTTCGCGACGGGATTGGAGACAGGACTTAAATTGGGGGCTGATGTAATCGTCAATACAGATGGTGATAATCAATATCGGGGAGAATACATTAAAGATCTCGTTCGGCCAATTCTTGAAGGCGAAGCCGAAATGGTGATTGGGGATCGTCAGATCGATAGGATCAGCCATTTCTCACCGATGAAGAAATTACTCCAGAAGCTTGGCAGCTGGGTAGTGCGTTGGGCATCAGGCACGAATGTTCCAGATGCCACAAGTGGATTCAGAGCGATCTCACAAACGGCAGCCTTACAACTCGTAATCTTCTCAAGCTATACCTATACCCTGGAGACAATCATCCAGGCGGGCAAAAAAGGTCTCTCAGTAACTTCTATTCCGATAATAACAAATACGGTGCTTCGTGAATCCCGTTTAATACGAAGTGTTCTGAGGTATGTCCTCCGATCGACAGGCACCATTCTTCGAATCTTTCTTATGTATGAGCCTTTACGTGTTTTCCTAACACTGGGAATGTTCCCGGTCATCGCAGGATCTTTACTATTGATCCGTTTCGGCTATTTCTTTATCACAACCGATGATGCGGGACATATCCAGTCGTTGATTATCGCCTCCATTCTCATTGTTCTTGGTTTATTGATCTTTCTTCTGGGCATGCTGGCAGACTTGATAGCGAGAAATAGGCAACTCACCGAAGAAATGAATTACCGACTCAGGAGGATGGATTTGGAAGCGGATTAAGCAGCGCACTCCTGATCAGATTACAAAACAAACAATCCTCATTCAATTAATTCCATGTGATTATTCTTTTTTAATCCAACTTGTCTACTTATAGTTCTCCGAGAAATATCAGCGGAAATTAAACTCCAATTAATATGATTGAGAGTATATGCCAATGTTTCTCCATTATCTTATTGTCAGCCTACCTTGTTCATATTTATATCGCGCTCGCACATTTTCCATCAGATGCAAGCAGAAAAATTTTTGCGAATTAAACATTCTCGGATCGAGCATTTCAGTCGCAGATCGATCAACATACATTCTTGAGCCCTATTGTCATTTGATATAAATTCTGATTAAGGTATTGGCTAGGGAGTGACTTTTGGAGTCTCTCAGCGTAGAATTTGGAGATTAATGTATCTATTGAAAAAGAGCATGATGGAACAAAGTCAAGGAAAAACTGCACAAGGAAATAACATCACTATATTCGCCAAGGGTGCTGGAATTACGCTCCCCGGAAGAGCTATAGGTCGAGGCCTTATTTTGATCGGTCAATTAGTTCTCGCCAGGCTACTTGGCCCCAGGTCTTATGGATTGTATTCGATCGCTTGGACCATACTCGCTATGGGTGAGAAGGTATTTCCGTTAGGGCTCGAGGAGGGCGTGATCCGTTTTGCTTTACGCAAACGTGGCAAGGATATTCGTTGGTTTAAGAGTGTTCTTTTTCAATCCTTGGGGATTTCCCTCCTCTCAGGATTTATCATCGGAGTTGCTCTTTTTGTGTTTGCACCTTGGATAGCGAAGACACTTTTCGGGAAACCTGAGTTGGCTTCAGTGCTTCGATGGTTCACACCTGTCTTTACTCTCGCAGCTGGTTTGCAAGTAGCTGCAGCAGCGACACGCGTATCGAAAAGAATGCAATTTTCAATCCTCGCGCAGGACATAATACAACCTTTAGCAAATCTAATTCTGGTGGTGGTGACATTTATTTTAGGATGGGGTCTATTTGGGGCCATTGTATCTGTGGTGATTTCCTACAGCCTGGGACTCATAATGGCAATCAGGTTCATGAGACATTTATTCCCGGAAGTATTCGTTGCGGATGTAAAAATAATCTCGCTAACTCGAGAACTACTTTGTTTTTCAATTCCGACTTCGCTATCAAGATTCCTGGCAACTCTTACAATATGGGTGGATCGGTTGTTTGTGGGTTACTTTCTCCCCGCAGTCACAGTGGGTGTGTATAACACAGCCGCACTGCTATCGATGGTTTATGGTGTCATTCTAAATTCTTTCAACGCAATCTTCTCCCCCATGATTGTTGAACTCTATAATAAAGCAGAGACCAAGAATCTCGAAGAGTTGTTTAGGGTTAGTACGAAATGGGCTATCTACACCTGCTTACCAGTATTCCTAACGATGTGCTTTGCATCAAAGGAGATCATGATAGGACTTGTTGATACGGGTTACGAAGCTGGAGCGCGACCTATGTTGATATTAGCCGCAGCCCAAATGATCAATGCTGGAACAGGAGCTGTTGGTTTGTTACTCATCATGACAGGACATCAAGTGTATTGGTTGAGAATCTCCGGCTTGTCCCTCCTCATCAATATTGTATTGTGTGTGGTTCTGATTCCACGATATCAACTTGAAGGAGGTGCGATCGCGAATACGATCTCTGTTGGGGTACTCTTTGTTGGTGGTTTGTTCACAGTTAGGCGAATCTTGGGCTTGTGGCCTTACGACCGCAGACTCCTGAAGGGTTTAGGGGCATCGGTTATTACGGTTGGGGCATTATCTCTCCTTAAGTCATTCGTCAATTTACCCCCATTACTGTACTTGATATTAATAGCCATCGTTTCGCTTGGTGTGTTTGGGATTTCACTTTACGTTATGGGGCTAGAAGGTGAGGATAGAGAATTCCTTAAATTAGTCCGAATTAAAATTCTGGAAAGGAAATGATCTAGGTCCACTTTCTTTTATCTACTCTTTCGAGGAAATCAATCATATTATTGATGCAACAATGGGCTATATATAATCCAATTACTCGTTTGTCGAAAAATCGAAGGAAGATGGGATAATCATTAGAATGACCAAGTGGGCTGTTTTTCTACGAGCAGCTTGATGATCATATAGTGACTTTGTATGGATAAAAATGGAGTGTTGATTACTGTTGTGAAGCGGTTGAAATGGGATCTGCGTTCTTTTCTGGCACAATTCCCTTCGATATATTTACCACTAACTAGCTTACGTGGAAAAGAACATCAACTTGTGGTGGATCCACACACGGACTTGGTCATCGATGGTTACCCTCGATCAGGTAACACTTTTGCTTTAATTGCATTTACTCTTGCTCAGCCAGGGGAATTACGCGTCGGACATCATCTCCATGCTCCCGCGCAGGTTATTTGGTCTGTGAAAAATAACATACCTGTACTTGTTCTTATAAGGCAACCGATTAATGCGGTAATCTCTTTTCTCATTTATGAACGTTTCCCAACCATCCAACAATCCTTGCGTGATTACATTCGTTATTACAGGAAAATAATGCCCTTTCGGGAGGGATTTGTAATTGCTCGGTTCGAGGAGGTTACCGAGGATTTTGGCGAAGTCATACAGCGCGTCAATTCGCATTTTGGCACTAATTTCCATAAATTCAAGCACACGGATGAAAATGTCCAGAAGTGTTTTGAACTAATTGAGATTCTCTTTGATAATGTAATCAAAGGGGATAGGGAAATTGAGATCGTCGTAGGGCGCCCTTCGCCATCGAGAGAGGCTTTGAAGGTTCAACTAAAAACCGAGTTGTTATCGCCAACTTATCAGGAAGCGCTTAGTGAAGCATGGCAGGTATATTATGAATTTACAGGTAAGAAATCATAAGTAGAAAATTGTGATATCTTCTCCTCGTTGGATTTCCGTCAATGATCATGACCATATCTTTTGCACCTCGAGGTATCTAAAGTTCATGCTGTTTCAGACAAGGATATGGTATGTATGTCTCCCGACTGGGGCAATGATTTAGCAGAGATCTGCTATCGATAACTCTGTAATATATGTGATGTGTCAAGAAGCAATAGAAGTTTAGAATACTTTCTTAATAGGATGTAAACGATGTGGAATAGAACACTTGGATTATTTGAACGTTTTTGGAAAACCGTTTTGAAAGATGCTCTATTCCGTTTTTTTTATTTACCTCAAGAGGTGACTTTTCATTCTTCTGAGTATCTAAGGAAAAATTCACGTTGTTTAGAACATCTAGCTAGCCTCCATCTATCTCTCTCTGGAAAAACGGTTTTAGAGTTGGGTGCGGGCATTGGAGATCACTCACATTATTATCTTGATAGAGGATGTCAATTAACAATAACAGAGGTGAGAAAAAGAAACCTTAGCTACCTGAAAAAAAGATATCCAGATGTTGAAGTTCATCCCTTGGATTTAGAAAATCCCGTCATGCTTGATGGAGCGCCATTTGACGTCGTTCACTGTTATGGTCTCTTGTACCATCTATCAAATCTAGGAAACGTGTTGGATTTCATTGGGAAACTTTGCGGGGGATTGTTGTTGCTCGAAACGGTTGTCTCCTCTAGTGAAGAGGCAGATATACGCCAAGTGAAGGAGTTGAAGATAAATCCCACACAGTCGTATTTTGGTTTAGGAAGTAGGCCAACACGCACATGGTTATTTCGAGAATTAAAGCGGCATTTTGCCTACGTTTACATCCCTCGTACTCAACCAAATCATGAACAATTTCCAATTGACTGGTCTTCTCATCAATCACATAGCCGTCTGGCAAGAGCTATTTTCATTGGCTCTCGAGAATCCATTGAGAATGATATGCTTTCCGATCAATTACTAATGTTACAGACACGACACGATTGAAACGCTTAATAATAATTAAGTATCATCTGACGGTTGAACATTATCACCAATCCGTGGTTGACAAACCTACTGTGTTGTAAGTTTTCTTCTCTACGAGAGGTACGTATTTTGGATGGGAGAGGCAAAGTGACGAGTGAATTCTAAAATGCTTCGTGTTTGTTATTTTGGTACTTATCGCTCAGAGTATTCTCGCAATCAGATCCTGATCAAGGGTCTTCGGCGTGTAGGCGTAGAAGTGATTGAGTGTCACGCTAAGCTGTGGACAGGGATTGACGATCGGGTGCGGGCAGCAAGCGGTGGATGGCTAAGTCTACGTTTTCTAATGCGTGTTCTGCAAGCCTATGTCACGTTATTGCGTAAGTTTAGGCAGATAGATAATTTCGATGTCATGGTTGTGGGTTATCCCGGTCAGTTTGACGTCTATTTGGCTCGGATCCTTACCTGGCTCCGGCGTAAGCCACTGGTTTGGGATGTTCTGATGTCTATATATCTTGTCTCTATTGAGCGGAAACTCGATCAGCGTAGTCCTGTTACGGTTTGGGCCCTGAAGTGGGTAGAAAGGATTGCATGTAGGTTGCCCGACCTCTTAATCATTGAAGGTCCAGAGTACCGCGATTGGTTTTACCAAATACACAATGTCACACCTGATCGTTTTCGAATGGTGCTTTTGGGAGCTGATGATGATATATATCATCCGTTAGAAAATTCTAAAAAAGGGAAAAACTGCTTCACGGTTCTTTATCATGGCTCTTTCGTCCGCAGTCATGGCATTCCAACGATTCTTAAGGCTGCCGATTTGCTGCAAATGGACCCCAAGATAGAATTTATTTTTATCGGAACCGGTCCGGAGGAAAAGCAGGCTGTTCGTTTGGCAAAACACTGGGGTTTGAGGAACGTTTCCTTTCTGGGCTTTGTTGAGATGGATGAATTGGTAAGGCACATCTCACAAGCGGATATCTGCCTGGGTGTATTCGGAGATACAACGCAATCGATGATGACGATCCAGAACAAGATCTTCGAAGCCATGGCTATGGGGAAAGCCATCATAACCAGTGACTCATTAGCACTTCGAGCGTCAATGACACACGGTAAACATATCTATCTCTGCGAGCGAGGAAATCCACAGTCTCTCGTTGAGGCAATCTGCGATTTGAAGTGTGATGTATCAAAACGGCAACGATTAGGGGAAAACGCATATCAACTATTTTGTGAGCGTTATAACACAGAAAACATAGGTCGAAATCTCGCGAAACATTTTTATGAACTTGTGGGACAAGATAGCGGCTAGGCTACATTCGAAATGACGTTTCCAAAATACTCACTTCGCCTCGCGAACAAGTGCATTCATCGTATCTCTACGGCACTATACCCCGGGCAGGTTAATAGAACTGCTCTCGAGCTAGAAACTAATTATCGGAAGAATATACGCCTTGTCAGATAAATCCTGTGCTTGAGGCTGGAGGTACTATGCTTATTGGTATTCTAAGTTGGATAGTCTCAAGTCTGTTTGTATTCACAATAACTTATTTGTGGCATCGTGAATTGAGAACCAATCGTGCTTCACTCAACGCGATGTCTTTTATATTCCTGGCTATTTTTATTACAACCTTGTTTACGCTGATTATGGGGCTAATTGGTTTATTGAAACCCGAGTTTTTTCTTATCATCAGCGGACTTGGATTGCTTGGCGTAATAATCCTACCAGCGACGCGAGAAAAATTAGTGGCAGTAGGAGGTGAAATTCGCGAGTTCATAAGGCAGTTAGATTATGGATGGCGAGACTTGCCACGTTGGTTGCGAAGCTTGATCGTGATCGTCATTGTTGCCACTGTAGTTCGTTTTGCGTTTCTTATCTTGGCATTACCACCCTTTGTGTGGGACTCACTTACATATCATCTAACCAATGTGGCCGAATGGACCCAGCATGGTCGCATCTTTCTCGTCAATGCTTCCGTGACGCGTGTCGCATCGCCATCCAATTACGAGGTCTTCGCTACTTGGTTCACGCTTTTTTTCCATCACGATGTCGTTGTTGAAGCTGCAGGGATACCCGCCTTCATTCTTGCCTTTATAGCAACCTTTGCGCTTGCTCGGATTCTGGGATTGAGCAAATCGTCGGCATCGATCGCTGTGCTCGGTTTTGGATCGACGCCAGCTCTTATCATGGCCACAACGGGCACGAAAAACGACCCACTTATGGCGGGTTTGTTTATTATGGCTACAACGATCGTTGTGAATCTTTTCCAGCTAGAGAGGGAGGATTGTGCCAAGAATCTAACTGGGCAGATCCTTCTCCTTGTATTAGTTTTGATGTATGCCCTTGGAACAAAACCCTATATTATTCATCTAATTCCAGGTCTACTCCTCATCGCTATTATGAGGTCTCTTCAAAAAGGCAAGGGAAGATATTTGATTGAGTTACTCAGAAAGATTTGGATGCAAAGGTGGAAATTAATTTCTGCTTTTCGTTGGACAATGATCGTAGGTCTCGCTGCTGGGCTTTTATTGGGAGGTTTGTGGTATATACGAAATTGGATCGTGTTTGAAAACCCCTTCTTCCCCTACAGTATTGAATATGGGGATAAATTAATATTTCAATCACCCCGTCAAAGTGGCATTCCCTTAAGCTTAGAGAGATTGCCCCAAAATCTAATCTCATTCGCCTCTAAATTTGGTGATAAACAGGGAGTGATCATTCCATCGCTCAAAGATACCACTGGATGGGGCTGGTTTGCCTACGCCTTAGGTCTCCCCTCACTTCTTTGGGTGTTCTTTCGACGACCAAATCTTCGTACGATAAGCTTAGGTTTCATGACTTCGTTGCTCATGTTGTTTATATCTACCCGGGATACACCCTATAACATGCGCTACGCAATTTGGGTCCCTGCTATTATGGCCCTAGCCTTCGCGTCATTTTATGACTGGATTCCCACACGTTATAGGTTTGAACGGTATGCATTTAGCATGTTGCTTGTTGTGTGCTTAGGGTTGAATTTCCTTCTGACGCTAAATTACAACCGCGTACTTATTAGAGATTTCGTTGGTATTCTAAAAGTGCCAATCTGGCAACGTGATACATCAAAATTACATATCTATGTTGATCCGGAATACGAACAAGCGCTTGATGTCGTTCCTAATGATGAGACACTTGGTTATAACTTGCATCATGATGCTTTTATCTATCCACTTTATCGCGCAGATTTCTCCCAGAGACTCGTATATGTTCCTTTTTCGGGTGATAACACCTGCGACAATCTTGTGGAGGTGATGAAAATACATGGGACAAGGTGGCTGTTTGCGATCCCGGAAAGGACGTTGCCTGCGAATCTAGCGCTCGTCCAAAAATGTGTGGAAGACAGTTATCTTGTTTCGTTAGAGGCGGGAATTTATGTCCTCAATGATGAATAAGTGGAAAAGACTAGAAGTTCTATTTATCTTGACCTTGAGTGTGCTTTCTTTCCTTTGGTACTCTGGCACGCAATTTCGTGAATCGATATATTTCTCACTTCAATTAATCCGCTTTTTATTCCCAAACTTCCCTGATCTTTTCCCTTGATACTCGATAGTATTAATGTGTTTCCTCATTATGATACTCTCGTTCTCGTGTAATTGATCGTGTTTGTGATGCATCTTGTTGGGTCATAGGATCTTCAAGATTTTTATCTATCCAGCAAAGGTAGAGGAGAATTTGGTTCTAAATTGACTGGTCCTATTGCATCAAGATATTGGGTTGAAATATGATGTGGATGCTTCGTCAACCCGGTAGGCATTCTTCAATGTTCTCATATCACGGTCATTTTCATTGTGGAGTCTTGATTGATGGATGGACGAAATCTCAATCATATTTCTAAGATCGCACATCCAGATATGACTATCTGTTCCGCAATTCGTTTCAAGCGATGTCTGCATGTCCGAACACCGGGCGTTGGGATTGCTAGCAGGAAGAAACCCCTCGAGTTACTTCAGATAATTGGGAAGATTTTAAGTAGAAGGTCATAGGACGAGGGATGAGGACAATCTTTTCGTTGAATGGATTTTTATGGGATGAGCTGATTTTACGAGTTTGATTGCTAAGGAAGTGAGGATGTCAATACATCAGAAAGATAATAAAGGGGGCCGCTCTCTCATCGAATCGGCTTCCCAATTAATCATTGCGATCTTAATTACCATCGTCCTGATCAGTGCTCTTGTGTATTGGGTTAAACCCATGACCATCCTTCAGCTCATTCGCTTTTCGGATTTGGAATTGGTCTTCTTGGCTCTTTTGATGTATGTTATTGTGTTCACGCTGCGTGTTGTTCGCTTCCACCAATTTCAAGATTTAGCCAACATTTCTTTTTGGAAGTTCCTCCCAATTGTTTCGCTACATAGCTTCTTTACTTCGATCCTGCCTTTTCGATCCGGCGAGGTGGCGCTTATCTACTTGCTCCGAAAGTACCATGGGAAGGAGGTGGGCACAGGTGTGGGTGTATTACTCCTTGTGCGAATGTATGATTTTGTTGCCCTCGCTCTTTGTTTGACTGGTGCCCTAGTGCCCCAACTTATTAGCAGGGCAGTAGATGACACCTGGTTGATTTTTATCACCATAATATTCGGAGTTATGATCTTAGCGCTTAGCTTAACAGCGGCATCTTGGTGGAACTCAATGGTGAGCATTGTCCATCTCATTGTTGTGCGTATCGGGCTGGGCGAAAGAAAGTGGATTAAGATCGTATTCAATTGGGCAACAGAGGTTGGAAGTGTGCTTGAAAAAAGTAGTAACCTTTCACGTTCCATTCGATTAATTTTGACGTCCGTCCTAGTTTGGTTGATGATTTATTGCGTGTTCTGGACCCTACTTCGATCGATGGGGATGTCGACTTTCGCTTTCAATGAAGTCATTGTGGCTACAACTGGAGCAGCATTAACTAATGCATTGCCAGTAAATCTGATTGGGGGATTTGGAACCGTGGAGTTGGGATGGATGGCAGGTTTTTCTGCCCTAGGTGTGGCTGCTGTTGAGGGAGTTGCTACGGGTTTCGCCCTTCATATCTGGGTGCTTATGTTCTCAATGTTCTTAGCTATTGGTTCCTATCTATGGCTAACAATTGGTTTATCTCCACTCAGGGGACGCTCTGATCAACGAAAGGGCGGTTGATGTAAGTACCGTTTTCTCCGTTGCTGTTTTCCCTAAGAGGCGGTGGAGGAATTAAAGATCTATCTCATCCAAGGACTCCACAATAACGGATGTCGTGATTGCACCGTAGCAGGAATCAGGGGGTTTAGACTAAAGTAGAAGCTAAACGAAAGTTCGTAGGTGGCAAAATACTGGGGTTATAATATAATTCATCAAAACATAATAAGCCTTCGGGGCAGGGTGAGGGTGTAAGAGCCCAATTCCCGATCGGCGGTAAAGCCCGCGAGCGCCAGTGGCGTAGGATCCGGTGAAACTCCGGGGCCGACGGTATAGTCCGGACGAAAGAAGGTTAGCAACTCAGTTGGTGGCATTCGACTGAGCGGTTGATTGTGCCCCGAAGATGTTCATCTTCGGGGCTTTTATTCCAGTTTCTGATGCTGGATATTACGCGTGTCTGCCCCGAAGGTCCTCCCTTCGGGGCCGTTTATTGTGAGAGGTAGCGTTGGATAGTTCGGAGAAAAAACCGACAGGCATCAGTCCTCCTGGGGTGATCAAACGTGTCCAGTTTCACCAAAGGTTTCCATTGTGGACTCTGCCTGTAACGTTGATCCTCGCTCTTTTAGCTTGGGAAGCTTTAACCCGTTGGAGTGGGTTACCAGAGTTCATGCTCCCCTCACCACAAGCTGTCGGCAGCCGATTCGTCCGTGCACTCTCGGATGGGAGCTTGCTACGACATACGTGGGTGACGTTGCTCGAGGTATTAGGAGGGTTAGCCCTTGGATTGAGCGTTGCGACTTGTCTTGGCTATGCTTTGGCCAAATCTCGCACAATCGAAAGGTTGCTAGCTCCATATATTGTCGCCTCTCAATCTGTTCCTGTTGTTGCTGTTGCCCCTTTGCTGGTGATCTGGTTTGGACCGGGTAAGATTTCAAAACTGCTTATCAGCGGCTTGATCGTCTTCTTCCCTGTGCTTGTTAACACGATCGTCGGTGTCCGTTCAGTGCCTGAAGACCTACGGGATTTAATGCGTTCCCTGCGTGCCACACGATGGCAGATTTTCACGAAGCTTGAGGTACCAGCGGCTATGCCGATTGTTTTCGGGGGACTAAAGGTCGGTGCCACACTTTCTGTAATCGGAGCAGTGGTCGGCGAGTTCGTCGGAGCAGATGAGGGCTTGGGTTTCCTGATCAATGTAGGCCGAGGCCTCTATGATACAGCACTTGTCTTTGTTGTGGTTTTTGACCTGATCGGCATGGCCTTAACGCTATACGCTATCGTTGCGGGATTGGAACGTCGGCTTCTAGCATGGCGAGAGGCACCATCCCAACTTCAAGGAGGTTGATCATGATGTCAACACGGCGATTTCTCATTCTGGTAGCCTTCGTTCTTGTTATAGCCGCGTGTAATGGGGTGAGCACGCCCCAGGTGATGAATGATGAAACCGTTCACGTTCGGCTTTTAATGGGATACCGTCCAGATGTTCAGTTCGCACCCCTTTACGTTGCGGCTGAGCGAGGTTATTACGAGGACGCCGGGATTGAGATCGAGTTCAGTCACATACCGGAGACTGAAGCACTGCAGCTCGTTGGTGCAAATGAAGTTCAATTTGCAATTGTGTCCGGAGAACAAACACCGTTGGCCAGGGCGCAAGGGTTGCCTGTCGTGTATGTTATGGCATGGTGGCAGGATTATCCTGTGGGCATCGCGGCTTCAAAGGACAGTGGCATCGGAAGTCCGACTGATTTGGTAGGGAAGCGTGTAGGTATCCCCGGGTTATATGGTGCGTCTTATGTAGGCTATCGAGCTCTTTTGAGCGTGACAGGTGTATCCGATACTGACGTGTCTCTTGACGCAATTGGGTACAACCAGGTCGAGGCTCTCTATGAGGGTCAGGAAGATGCGGTCGTGATTTATGCGAACAACGAACCATTGCAGCTCGAGGCTCAGGGATTTCCGGTCAATGTGATGCGCGTGGCCGATTACGTCCACCTAGCTTCAAATGGGCTCATCACCAACGAAGAGACGATTCAAAATCATCCTGATCTGATCCGTCGTATGGTAGAGGCGACCTTGAAGGGACTGCAGGATACGATCGAAGATCCGGATATGGCTTATGAGATGGCGAAGCTCTATGTTGAGGGCCTGGAACAGGCTAATGAAACCGTCATGCGTGGGGTGCTAAATGCCAGCATCGACTTCTGGGAAGCCGAGCGCCTCGGTTACTCCGACCCAGCGTCTTGGGAAAATATGCAACGTGTGCTGATTGAGATGGGACTGTTAGAAGAAGAGATTGATCTAAGCCAAGCTTTCACAAACGAGTTTCTACCTTGATGATGACAGACTCGAATACGATACTCGCTGCTCGTAATCTCTCTATGATTTATCCCAATGGGGAAGGGGGATTGCATGCGATAGACGGGGTGAGTTTCAGTGTCTCCCACCAGGAGTTCTTATGCGTTGTGGGACCCTCCGGTTGTGGAAAGACCACGTTGCTTCGGCTTTTGGCGGGATTGCTCAAGCCTACATTTGGAGAGGTGACCTTTGAGGGCCAGCCCTTAATACGTCCCAGGCGTCGCATCGGTTTTGTCTTCCAACAAGCTAACTTAATGCCGTGGCGTACCGTTGTGGATAATATCGGTCTGCCGCTCGAGTTGGAGCACATATCGGCCACCGAGATCGAAATCCGCTCACAAAGTTTGCTCGATCTGGTTGGCCTGAGTGGGTTTGAAGATTCCTACCCTCGCGATCTTTCAGGAGGGATGGCACAGAGGGTAGCCATCGCCCGAGCTTTAATCCATGAACCTGAGCTGTTGCTGCTTGACGAACCCTTCGGATTCCTCGATGCGTTAACACGTGAGCGCATGGAAACGGAATTGATGCGTATCTGGGCCGCACGTACAGTCACCGTCATTATGGTGACACACTCAATCTCCGAGGCGATACTCCTGGCTGACCGTGTGATTGTACTCAGCGCACGTCCGGCTCAACTTCGACTTGATCTCGCCATCACGTTGCCACGACCCCGGAATTTAAAAATGACCCATACGAAGGCTTTTGGTGGATTTGCATCGCAGGTTCGTGAGGCGATTGAACGAAACTAGAAGCTGCAAGATCCAAGCTGCAGGCTGCAAGCTGGAAGCGATAGGTTGCATGCCCCAAGCCATAAGTCGCAAACCGCAAGTTAACAAACCACCTCCCCGCGAGCTTTAAGCTCGCGGGGAGGTGTGTATGGAATCCCCATCCGATACAATCCGAAAATGTAGTCGCAGGCTAAAGCCTGCGAATTAATGCGTACCCGAAAGGGCGCGAATACAAACATCACTTTCAACTCAAAATCGAGGACGCAGGCGATAGCCTGCGTCCTCGTGTGTAGAAGCGGTGTGGTGATATCTGCTTTGAAAACCGTTACTTGTCGTCGAGATCCTTATGAGGTGTTATTAAAAGTCTCTTCTGAGAACCCCGTGCGCGATCGTGCTTGCATTACGAGGCGGTCTCGGTATCATCGTCTTTCACTTTCCGACGGCGATGGATCGTTCGAACCACAAAAAATGTAGGTAGCCCAAGGATCACGCCGATCGGTACAACACATATCAAACCCCAGATAACGGCATTACCAAGAAATTGCAGTGCGCTGATTAAAGCCTCGAGGGCAGCCTTTGCAGTGCCTTCTGGCTGCCAACGGCCGATCTGAAGCGGTCTGGCAGCAACATCCGGGATGATCTCGACGCTAATCGCTGACATTCGAGCTGATTCTTCATAATACTGAATACGACCCTTGGTGATCTCGATCTCATTTCGGACCTGCCGCAGATGCTCAAAAACATCCAGCACATGTTCAGCTTCCGTTGAGGCATCCATAATCTCGAGCAGTTCTTCTTCCGCGGCTTCGAGGTTCCGCAACTGGGATTTCAGGTCAGTGTATTCTTGTGTCACGTCCTGCCCGGAGATGTTCTCATTGCGAATCTCCATCGCATCGTCTTTGATTTGGCTCAGCGCCTCGTCGAGGCGTTCGGCAGGGACTCGAATAGTTATCGAAGCCCTAAAGGCCAAGACAGTATCATCAAAAGTGGTTTGATAAATATTTGAGGAAACCACAAAACCTCCCATCTCCTGAGCCATTTGACTGATGTCCTCAACAGAATGGCTCGGATCGAGGACCACGATTGTGAGATTCGCGTTACGGATCACCAACCTTTCGGTGACCACCTCTGGCGAAGCGAAATCGGATACAGTTTCGGAAGAAGGAGCACCGAAAACTGTTTCGTCCACAGGGGCTTTTTCAACTACAGGAGCTTCAATAGGAAAGCCTCCTTCGCTCTGTCTCATTGCTGGGGAAGCACACGCTGCCGCAGCCAGACTTAACAACAGCAGAAGGGAGATGGTGATTAATCTATTCATAGGAATCACCTCCAAATCTTATTTATTCCATTTTTAGGACGTTATATAGGCGTGAGATGTTCCCTCTTACCACCCTGCTGCAAGGCGCAGGGCTTGTCGTTCAGGGAGGCCGGCATCCAAGATACGCTGTTGTACCTCATGGATATCATAATCCGTGCGCTTCATCTCCCAAGTATTCGCTTCGATGTCAAGTATGGCGAATGAAGGACGTGGGTCTCTATCACGTGGCTGTCCAACCGAACCGGGGTTGAGGATCATTTTCGGTAGGAGATCCATCGCTTGGTTCCAATCAACATATTTCTTCACAGTGAAGTTGCTTTCTGGCGGACGATAGAAAATAAGGGGCAGGTGGGAATGGCCGACCAAACAATAATCGGTATTGAAGGCGGCGAAACTGCGGTCAGCGCTGTGGGTGTCGAGGATGTATTCCCAGACTGGCTGATTTGGGCTTCCGTGTGCGAGGGTGAATTGATCTAGAGAAATCTTGCTGGCCAACGATCTTAAGTAGTCCTTATTCTCCTCCGTCAGTGTTTGCTGTGTCCAAGCCGCCACTTCACCGGCGTCGCGATTGAACCGCGAAAGAGGGATCATATCTAAGGCAGCTTGGTCATGGTTACCGATCAAGCAGAGCAAATCTGGCAGAGAGCGGACCAGCTCAACACATTCATTCGGATCTGGTCCATAACCCACAAGATCACCCAAGCACCAAACTGTATCATAAGGCAAAGCAGCGTCTAGGACCGCTTCAAGAGCTGTGATGTTTGCATGAATATCAGAAATGACCAAGACGCGCATGGCTTAGATGGTAGCACGGAGGGGGAAGTAAGGGAAGGGGAAACTATTCCTGATTAATTAAATGGGATGATCGGATGAATGAACCCTTCATTGTAGTAAACACGTGCAACTCGCTGATAATAAACAACTTCAGAAACAAGTCATAAAACTTAATATCAATGATATTTTCTCAAGCAGCTACGTTCGGTCATCATGTTGGGATGTAGATGTGGGCATTGATTGTTGGGAGACCTCAATGATAGGTAGGATGATTGTGTTGTGGGGCGGTGTTAACCATCCGAACTGGACGATCTACCTGCTGGATTTCTGATAGGCCATCTTATGAAATACACACAAGTCTTTTATATGCCTTGTGGGGGCAAGATCGCTGACGTATAATGCGTCGCGGCACATGCCGATATTGGATGAACGTAGCCTTGAGTTCCTCAGTCACAGCCCTGAGCAGACCCAGCGGCTGGGAGTTCGCCTGGGAGAGCTGCTAAAGCCGGGTGACCTCATTTGTCTAGCGGGTGATCTGGGTTCAGGTAAGACAACCCTCGCTCAGGGTATCGCGCGCGGCTGGGGTTCGTTAGATCCAGTTACCAGCCCGAGCTTCATGTTAATCAACGAGTATCGAAGAGCGGACGCAGCCAGATTATTCCACTTCGATGCATATCGGCTGAGTGGAGTGGGCGAGGCGATCGCGCTTGGCATAGAAGAATTATTGGAAGGGACAGGACCTGTGATCGTAGAATGGCCCGAGAGGGTAGCTGAAGCACTCTCACTTCAGCGTTTGTGGATCAGCTTACGCTGGGTAGACGATTTGAGGCGTGGTATACATATTGCGGCCAACGGTCTTCGATACGAGCGAATTTTGCGTCAATTTCGCCAGGCAGCCTTTGGGGGCTGATGATGTTACTGGCCTTAGATACTGCTACTAAGATGATGGGCATTGCGTTGCATGACGGCTCTCAGGTTCTCGCAGAGTCGATATGGTCTGGTGTCGGTCACCATACGATTGAGCTTGCTCCTGAGGTCGCACTCATGCTGCGTAGGATTGGTGGCACAACAGCCACCCTCTCAAGCATCGCTGTAGCGCAGGGTCCGGGTTCATACACCGGTTTGCGTATTGGTATGGCCTTGGCCAAAGGCTTGGCGCTGACACATAACCTCCCTCTCGTCGGTATACCCACGTTGGATATCCTCGTGAAAGGTCAGCCAAGGCGGCCGGAACCACTGCTAGCGGTGATACAAGCTGGTCGGAACCGGATTGCTGGGATGTGGTACACATGGGGACCTAAGGGCTGGACATCCAAAGGTGAAGCTCAAAGTCTAACTTGGATCGATGTGCGAGAGCGCCTTGAGGAGAGGACGTATATTTGTGGTGAGCTTGATCCGGCAGGACGAGAAGCCCTCGCAGAACAACCACACGCAGTCCTTGCGCAACCAGCACAATGCGTTCGTAGGCCAAGTTTCCTCGCGGAGTTAGCATGGGAGCGTTTACGTGCGGGGATGACTGCCGATCCGACCACATTGATGTTGATTTATCTGAAATCCCAAGTAGAGCATGCATAGTGAGGCAAGAAACAGCGCAAATCCTCATTCGAAAGATGAGTTTCGATGACTTGCCAGTCGTGTTGGAGATTGATCGGATGTCATTCCCAATGCCATGGCCGGAGCGCTCCTATCGATATGAATTAACGAAAAATCCGGCCTCAAATCTCCTCGTAGCTGAAACCGATAGCGTATTTCCAAATGAGGTGATTGGCTTTATCGGATGCTGGTTAATTGCGGATGAAGTTCATATCAGCACAATTGCGGTTCATCCCTATTACCGTCGTCAAGGAGTGGGAGAGAAATTAATTTTAACTGTGCTTGATTGGGCAGTAGACCAAGGGGCACAGATCGCTACGCTTGAGGTGCGTGTTTCTAATCAGATGGCAATTGATCTTTATAAGAAGCAAGGTTTTCTTATCGAGGGGAAGAAGACAGGATATTATCGTGATAACAATGAGGATGCGTACCAGATGATATTAGAAGGTTTGCCCAGTTGGTACATAGAGCGAAGTGGGGGTGACCGGTGAAGCCGGAAGAAGAACTCGATGCGGTAGCAGCTGAGGTGGTCGTGTGTAGGGATTGTAAATTACATCAGTCTCGAAAAAATGCGGTTCCAGGAGAAGGCCCGGTTGAGGCGGACTTGGTATTTGTTGGAGAGGGTCCAGGTTTTCATGAGAATGAACAAGGGAGACCATTCGTGGGAGCCGCAGGACGATTTCTCGAGGAATTGTTGGCGAGTATAGGTTTGAGTAGAGAAGAAGTATTCATTTGTAACGTTATCAAGTGTAGGCCACCAGGCAATCGCGATCCTCAAGTGGATGAAATCCAAGCTTGCTCGAACTACCTCGATCGTCAGATACAAGCCATCAATCCAAAAGTCATCATAACACTTGGGCGATTTTCCATGGCACGTTACTTTCCGAATGCGCGCATCAGTTCTATCCACGGTCGAGCAGCTGTGGTTGACGGCCGACTGGTAGTGCCCATGTATCACCCGGCTGCAGCGTTACATCAACCCTCCTTACGCAGGGTGGTTGAAGAAGATTTCGCGCTCTTACCGGATCTCATCGCGCGTGGTCAGAAAGTACGTTCTCCTGAAGAGAAACCTCCCGCGGATCCCGAACAACTGAGTATGTTTTAACTTCTCCCCCTACCTGGAGTAAAATCATTTTATGAGTGCATTGAGTGAACTACCCTCGGGAAGTAGGGTGGGGTACATGAGGGGGTGCAGGCTGCGCCCGCACCCCCTCATGTAGCGGCGCTCTTCTTGCGGTTGACCTTTATTCGTGGAGTTATTCTATGTCTAAGGAAATTGCGAACTTACCACCTGCCGCGCAGTTACTCATCGATCGATTTATGAATCGTAGGGCGCACGTTGGCGTTGTGGGGCTGGGATATGTGGGACTTCCTTTGGCAGTCGTGTTGGCCGAAGCGGGTTTTCAAGTCATTGGAATTGACCTGGATCCGAATAAGGTGGAATGTCTGACCCAAGGGGAGAGCTACATCGAAGATGTTCCTCATAATCAAGTAAAACCGTTGATCGAACAAATGAAATTAGAGGTCAGCGAATCCTATCAAGCCTTAGAGGGTGTAGACGCGGTGATCATATGCGTCCCCACTCCTTTACGAAAGACAGGTGACCCAGACCTGTCATTCATTATTGAGGCGACAAAGGCCGCACTCCCCATCCTCCATGAGGAGATGTTGGTCATCTTGGAATCTACGTCGTATCCGGGAACCACGCGCGAGATGGTGCAACCTGAGATCGAGGCCGCGGGTCTCCAAGTGGGTATAAATTTGTTCCTGGCTTTCTCACCAGAACGGGTTGACCCCGGTCGGAAAGATTGGACGACGGTGAACACACCGAAGGTGATCGGGGGCATAACTCCAGCATGCACTGAGGTGGCCGCCGCGTTTTATGGCCAAGCCATGGAGAATGTTGTCCGTGTCTCGTCAACAGAAGTCGCTGAGATGACCAAGCTGTTGGAAAACACCTTCCGTGCAGTGAACATCGGTCTTGTGAACGAAGTGGCGCTAATGTGCAACCGATTGGGGATCGACGTTTGGGAGGTCATCGATGCCGCAGCTTCGAAACCATTTGGCTTCATGAAATTCACCCCAGGACCTGGCTTGGGAGGACATTGCATTCCGATTGATCCACTATACCTCTCGTGGAAATTAAAGAGCGTCAAATACAATGCTCGCTTTATCGAGCTTGCAAGTGAGATCAACACCAGTATGCCACGTTACGTCGTAGAGCGAATTCAAGATGCGCTGAACGATCGAAAGAAACCGTTAAAGGGTTCTCGGATTCTCATCTTGGGTGTAGCTTACAAGCCCAATGTTTCAGACACGCGCGAATCTCCAGCCCTCGATGTGATAGGATTGCTGCGCGAGAAGATGGCAGAGGTAAGATATTATGATCCGTATGTCCCATCTCTAGATCATGAAGGTTGGAACTTGAAATCAACACATGATCTATTGGAGGCGGTACAGCAAACGGACTGTGTTGTGGTCATTACCGATCATGATTCGGTGGACTATGCTGCGATAGCTGAGATGGCGGATATGATATTCGACACACGCGATGCGTTTCGGAAGGCAGGGATCGAGGATCCGAAGGTCGTGAGGCTCTGATGGCACATTACTTACTCCCTGGCGCGGCCGGTTTCATCGGTGCTCGGGTTGCGGAGTTTCTATTAGGGGATGGCCATCAGGTTATTGGTGTAGATAACTTAAATGATGCTTATGATGTTCGTTTAAAAGAATGGCGTCTTGAGTCTCTTGAGCGTTATCCTGGTTTCGTGTTCCATAAGCTCGATATCGCAGATGGTGAAGCATTAAACAATCTGGTTGAGAAATCCGGATCCTATGATGCTGTGATCAACATGGCAGCAAGGGCCGGCGTACGACAAAGCGTTGCGAACCCGAGGGAATACGTCGACACGAATATCGTAGGTACGCTGAATTTGTTGGAATTGTGCCGACATCATGGGATTACTAAATTCATCCTAGCATCAACTTCCAGCATCTATGGTGCAGATGCGCCCCTGCCGACACCGGAGGGTGCGGAAAGCAGTCTCCCGCTTCAACCCTACGCAGCCACCAAAAAAGCGGCCGAGGCCATGTGTCATGCTTACCATTATCTATTCGATATTGATGTAACCATCTTGAGGTATTTCACCGTGTATGGTCCGGCAGGTCGCCCAGACATGGTTGTGTTTCGGTTTGTACAAAGGATTTATGAGGATCAGCCTGTTACTGTATATGGGGACGGAGAGCAATCACGCGGATTGACGTATGTAGATGACATTGCCCGTGGAACCATATTGGGTCTTCAGAGGATGGGTTACGAAATTATTAACTTGGGTGGTCACGAGGTGGTAAAGATCAACGATTTGGTCAAGAAACTCGAACGGCTCATTGGTCGCAAAGCGGAGGTAGAATATCAAGCTTTGCATCCCGCAGATATGATGGCCAATTGGGCACAGGTTGATAAAGCTGGCCAACTACTGGGCTGGGAGCCGAGCGTGTCTCTCGAGGAGGGACTTAAGGCTACAATCGATTGGTACATATCTGAACGTGAGTGGGCTTGCCAAGTGGATACCTCGGCCTGAGGGTTATCATTGCACGAATCTTCGTCTTCATTCCTACGATCAGTATTAAAACGAATAACGCGAAATCCCTTATTGCAGCGGGTTTTACGAAATACGGGATATCTATTTAGCGCCCAAACAATTTCCGCTGCCATGAGCATGGGTCAAGGAGTGTTAGCGGCGCGTTTGCTAGGGGTGGAGGGGGCAGGTTATGTGGGGATCATCACCCAATTCTCCAGCAACATCAACCGTCTGACATCCTTTCGTATGGGTGAGTTGGTCATCAGTTACGTCGGAGAGTTCAGCGCGAATGGACGTCGTCGTCAGGCCGCAGCAGTCTTTAAGGCGGCTATGCTTGCTGAGATCGCTAGCTCACTTTTAGCATTTACATTGGTCGTGGCGCTTTCGCCGCTCGGAGCTCGCATCTTTGCTCACGCTCCTAATCTGACCGGACTCTTCATGTTTTATGGGCTCTCGGTCCTTGCCAATCTAATGTATGAGAGTGGCAGCGGTTTGCTTCAATTTTTTGACCAATTCAGAATGATCGCCATTATTTCGGTAGGACAAAGTGTGTTAACTTTGCTGCTTATCGTGGGTGCCTTTCTGATGCGTGCCGGCTTGGATATGGTAGTGTTTGCATATCTGGTTGGAAAGATTGCCCTCGCCTTGAGCATCTCAGTGGCAGCCTTATGGCAAGCACGAGTTGTGTGGGGACCGGGCTGGTGGCGAGTGCCACTTTCAGTCCTGGCCGATCGCCGATCAGATATGGTGCGTTTCGCTATCAACACCAACCTCTCGGGCACGTTGAAACTCATCACTCGTGACAGCGAGATGCTTTGGTTGGGCGCTTTTAGCACACCGGTGCAGGTTGGGTATTATAAAATTGCCAAAGCGATCACGAACTTATTGATGATGCCAGTCTCGCCTCTCATTACAACCACATATCGTGAGGTGGCTCGTGAGGTTGCAGGCGAACGATGGCGAAATGTTCGCTATCTCCTTCGAAGTGGGAGTATACTCTCGGCCACATGGACCTTGCCTCTGAGTCTGGGGCTGGTCATCTTTGGCCAATGGGTAGTCGCTATTTATGGCCTCGAATTCCTGCCAACATCGTATACAAACCTACTCCTTCTCTTGATTGGCGTGATCGTGGTCAACATCTTTTACTGGAATCGGTCCGTTTTGCTTCCATTGGGGATGCCGGAATACCCAACCAAGGTATTGTTCATTGGAGCGATCTTTAAAATTATCGGGACGATTCTCTTTATCCCTCGTTGGGGTGCCAATGGTATGGCGGTTCTCTTGACGGGCTTCTTCTTGTTTACAACTAGTGTGCTTGTCTGGAAGACTTTGCACGAAATCAGGAACGCTGAGCTTACGCCGGCGATTTCTATTGTGGATTAATCAAACATGCGAATCGCTTGTATTGCGACCTCGGAGGTGCCTTCTCGCAAGGCGAATTCGATAAGGGTAATGAAGGTCTGTCAGTCTTTCATCGATCTGGGGCACTCCGTACGCCTTTGGCTACCCGGACGAACCCCGGATTTTTCATGGACGGATTTGATCGAACATTATGGAATACGGGACCGATTCCCGATCCGTTGGCTCAGGGGTGCCATCACGCTGCGTAGATATGATTTTTGCCTCTTTGCTGTGTTGGATGCGGCTATCTGGAAAGCGGATCTGTTCTATATTTGGCCCCTGCAAGGAGCTGCCCTAACATCTCGATTGGGTTTATCAACCGCGCTCGAGATCCACGACCTTCCAGGAGGCAGGTTTGGTCCATGGTTGTTCCGAAATTTCCTGCGCGGAACGGGTGCACGTCGTTTGCTTCCCATCACAGATGCCCTCCGAAATTGGCTGGCGAGGGAATACAAGACCTCCCTCGATGCGCCATTCACAATGGTATCGCCTCTGGCTGTTGATCTAGAACGATACGCAGATTTGCCTACAGCGGATAACGCGCGGCGAGAACTTGGATTGGAGGAGGCATTCACTGTTGGCTATACGGGACACCTGTATCCTGGAAGGGGGATTGATCTGCTCATGGAATTAGCCAGACGTAATCCTAAGATGCGTTTCCTCTGGGCGGGAGGTGAACCGGTGGCCATTGAGCTGTGGAGCAAACGCCTGTCAAATGCAGGCGTAAACAACGTTCGTTTGATGGGCTTTGTCCCGAATACTCAGCTTCCTCTGATACAGGCGGCGTGCGACGTACTGATGATGCCTCATGAAAGACGGGTAAGTGCAAGCGGAGGGGGGGATATCGCCAGATTTGCCAGCCCGATGAAGATGTTCGAATACCTTTGCTCGGGAAGGGCAATCCTCGCCAGTGATCTACCGGTGCTGCGCGAGGTTTTAAACGAGGACAACGCCGTCTTGATAGCGCCGGAGGATGTCGATGCTTGGAACGGTGCACTGCGTGTACTAGAGATCCATGAGGATCGACGTCATGCTCTAGGAAACCAAGCTCGCATCGATGCGGCGAAGTATACCTGGGTTGAGCGTGCACGACGTTCTCTTGAGGGCCTAACGGAATGATCTGAGGCTATGATCATTCAGGACATCTAAGAATGAAGCGATTAAAACCTTGGTTGCCGTGGGCGGGTGGTGTAATTGTGGTGAGTGGGATCGTGGCCATCCTGGACAGACAAGGATCGTTGTCCTCAGGCTGGCCTGCCTACTTGGTTTTGTTCGCATTTATGGCAGTTATTGTTTGGTTATCTTGGCGTTGGGTTACTGAGGGAGAAGGTCCTCGCTTCCTCCTCGCGGCAGTGGCGGTAGCAATCATCCTGCGATTGGGGCTAGGGATCGCATTCACGTATGCCCTTCCTCGTTTCGGCTATGATGAGGAACCGCAACGTGCTGGGTATGTCTATAGCGACGCTTTCACACGGGATGTTGATGCCTGGTTATTAGCGGACTCTGATCAGAGTCTCTTGACTGCATTTTCAGAAACTCGGAGCAGTGATCAATATGGTGGTTTGCTCTTCCTGAGTGCGTTCACCTATCGTTTTTTGAGCCCGGATATTCATCGCCCTCTGCTCATCATCGTCATCACCGCAACCATATCTTCCCTTGCGGTCCTTTTCACTTGGCGATTTACTCGGATAACGTTTGGGGGAAAGGCGGCAATTCTTGCAGCCTGGTTGATTGCGCTCTATCCAGATGCGGTCTTGTTGGGGTCTTCCCAAATGCGTGAGGCTTTCATCGGTACGGCATTTGGAATGGCATTATTTGGTTATGGAATTCTACGCGAAGGTCGGCTAAAGCCCGGTTTGCTCACGATTATCCTGGCGACGATTGCGCTCGCATTACCCATATCACCTCCTTATGCTGTTGCGATCTTACTCACGGTTGGTGTAGCTTGGCTTTGGGAGGGCAGAATAAGGGTTGTGCGATCAAGATGGCTTCTACTTCCCATTTTAGGCTTAGCACTTGTGGCAGTGTTTTTCGCAATAAGAGCATGGTCTGCTATTGGCGGTTTATCTGGCTCCGGAATTGAGGTTTTCCTGGAGTGGTGGAAATCTGTTGGAGGTCAATGGCAGCGAAACGAACTTTTGCTTCAATCTGATTGGATCAGACGTTTATTCCGCGCTACGCCCGAATGGTTTCACATCCCATTTTTCGTTGTTTTCGGGCTGATTCGACCGTTTCTTCCGGCGGCATTGATCGATAGCGGTTTGCCCATATGGCGATCGATCGCTGTATGGAGAGGGTTAGGTTGGGTCCTGGTCTTGCCCTTTCTTCTCTATGCGCCATTGGCTGCAATAAGGAAAACAAGCTGGCGTAGTCTTCCTGCCTATCTCTCTGTTCTGGTATGGTTTACAGCGCTTCTCGCCTCTTATCGCGGGACTGGTGATCAATGGGATAATCCGCGCTACAGAGCGGTTTTTCTCGCAGCACAAGCTGCATTAGCAGGGTGGGCATGGATTCATGCCAGGAAGACTGGTTCGCCTTGGTTGAAACGGACCTTTGTGTTGGTCGGTGTCAGCACCACTCTTTTTACGTTATGGTATGGCTTCCGTTACGATTTATTGCCGACCTTCAGCGTCTTGCATGCCGTTGGGGTCGTTCTAGCATTTATCGTTTTCTTCCTGTTGGGCTCCATCATGTATGATGTGTACAAGGCGCGCAAACCAGAAGCTTGACGTACTATCACTACGAGGTATAATTCAACAATTGAATTTTGGTTTTCCCAATGCCCATAATTAAAGGATTTCAGACACATGAAGAAGTAATGAATCCATGGGGTGTGGGTAAAACCTGCAGACCTAAATTCACCACTTTTTCTCTTGGCTTCTGTGGTTTTTCTAAAGTACAGAGATTCAGCACATTGGAGATATCATGCCCAAAGCATTGATCACCGGAATTACTGGCCAGGATGGTTCATACTTGGCGGAACTCTTGCTCAGCAAGGGTTATGAAGTACATGGGATGATTCGCAAGGCGAGCACTTTCAACACAGAGAGAATCGATCATATCTATCAGGATCCGCATGATCCGAACGCAAAGTTATTCCTACATTACGGGAGCCTCACGAATTCGGAAATGCTGACCTACCTGGTTTATAACGTGCGTCCGGACGAGGTCTACCATCTTGGCGCACAGTCTCATGTCAAGGTTAGCTTTGCCATGCCGGTGTATACCGGGGTCATCACTGGACTGGGAGTGACACGGATTCTGGAAACTATCCGGTCAAGTGGATGTCCTTGTCGCTTCTATCAGGCATCCTCGAGTGAGATGTACGGGAGCGCATCCCCACCACAAAACGAGGAAACGCCCTTCCAACCTCGCAGCCCCTACGCGATTGCTAAAGTCTATGCGTATTGGATCACCGCAAATTATCGGGAAGCGTATGGGATGTTTGCGCTCAATGGAATCCTCTTTAATCACGAAAGTCCGCGTCGAGGGGAAACCTTCCTCACCCGCAAAGTCACTCGAGCTGTGGCTCGGATCTTGGCAGGCATTCAGGACAAAGTATTTCTAGGAAACCTCGACGCACGGCGTGATTATGGTTACGCGCCCGAGTATGTTGAAATGATGTGGCGTATGTTGCAATCCGATACTCCTGATGACTATGTGCTTGGTACGGGGGTATCTCCAACGATTCGTGAGTTTGTTGCGGAGGCTTTTGCATACGCCGATCTAGATTGGCAAAAGCATGTTGAGATTGACGAGCGTTATTTTCGTCCCACTGAGGTTGACTATCTTCAAGCCGATTCCACGAAGGCGCGTACATCGCTCGGTTGGGAACCCAAGGTCACTTATAACCAATTGGCCCGCATCATGGTAGATGCTGACATGGAAGCGATTGGCCTGGAGCCGATTGGAGAGGGCCATAAGATTATTGAAGAAAGTTTCAGTGATTGGCATCGCTGGGAGACCGGCGTGACAGCGTTGCTTAAAAATGCTGGCAATAGGTTTGACTGAAAAGCAGATCACGGATGGATTTGGATCGGATTTTCAAATGTCATCAAATCCATTTAGTGGTCCGTTGAGAGGATGACAGACGTGCATGTCTCGATAGTAGCTCCGGTTTATAACGAGAGGGAAAACATCGAGCCCTTGCATCGCGGTCTGCGAGAAGCTCTAAATGGTTTGTTGTATGAACTCATATTTGTGGACGATGGCTCCACCGACGGGAGCATAGAGGCGTTAATACAAATCGCGGAGCAGGATACGGATCATGTACGGGTAGTCGAATTACGTCGGAATTTTGGCCAAACGGCTGCCATCGCTGCGGGGATCGATCATTCCCTTGGGGATGTGATCGTTCTTATCGATGCTGATCTTCAAAACGATCCGGCTGATATCCCCATGATGCTGGAGAAGATCGAGGAAGGTTTTGATGTGGTCTCTGGCTGGCGCGTTAATCGACAAGACTCCTTTCTCACCCGCACGATTCCATCACGCATCGCGAATTGGCTCATATCCAAGGTGACTGGGGTTCCTCTCCATGATTACGGATGTACATTGAAAGCCTACCGGCGGGAAGTCCTCGAAGGATTCCATCTCTATGGTGAGATGCATCGTTTCATCCCAGCGTACGCTGGTGGGGTGGGGGCCAAAATTGCTGAAGTACCTGTACGACACCATCCCCGACGGTTTGGTAAAGCGAAATATGGACTAGAACGTACATTGAAGGTCATTCTTGACTTGTTTACGGTAAAGTACTTGGTCAGTTATTCACTCAATCCCATCTACCTCTTTGGAGGCACGGGTTTGGCGCTTTTCCTGTCGAGTCTGCTCGTCCTTGGTTATTTGATCGTTCGCAGGCTACTTTTTGATGAGCACATGATCCGCTCCCCGCTTTTACTTATGAGTGTCATGTTATTCATCTTGGGTTTTCAATCCATTCTTATGGGGCTAATCGCAGAGTTGTTGGTGAGAACCTACTACGAATCGCAAGCCAAACCGACATATAATGTTCGACGTATCATCGGCGGAGATCGTAAAGAGTAGCAAACAATATTCCCCTCTGCTCAATTCAAAGGATCTCCCCTTTTAACAGGTGGTACCAAAATCTCAGCCCCTTCTGCATTAAAGCAGGCTTGACCAGAGACGAAACCAAGTTATAATTCATCCGTTGAATTTTGAATTGAGGACAAATGGACGATTCCGTACGAGCAACGCGTGATCTCACATTGTTGGAGGAGATCGAGCGCGATCCAGACACCAGTCAGATAACTCTTGCGACACGCTTGGGCGTAGCCGTGGGCACTGTCAATTGGCACCTCAAGCGGCTTGTCGCCAAGGGCTACGTCAAAGTCAAACGGGCTGAGAGGAAGAAGCTGCGTTATATCATCACCCCGGAGGGGATCGCTTTGCGCGCCCGCTTGACGGTTGCTTATGTCGAGAATCAAATGACTCTCTACCGTCAGGTAAGGGAGGAGGCTCAAAGAGTGCTCAAAGTGGTCCGTAAAGAGGGATTTCGAGCAGTCCACATCATCGGAGATGGCGACATCGCCGATGTTTGTCGTTTAAGCTGTCTTGAGCAGGGTATCCCAATTGTGGAAGATTCCAAGGATGGTTCGGTGGCCACACTTGAGATCAGAGGGAAGCAAATCGTGATCCGTGAGTTGGAGAGCGAATGAGTGTGATGATCCACATTCGTGATACGACAAACCGACCTACAACTATCGGTTGAGGAGCGCAATTCATGTCCACTCAAACAAGGGTTTTAGTAACAGGTGCTGGTGGGTTCATCGGGAGTCATCTCGTCAAGTATCTAAAACAGTCAGAGTACTGGGTCCGAGGTGCGGATATTAAGAACCCAGGATTTGATGAAACGGCGGCCGATGAGTTCGAGTTGCTTGATCTCCGCCGTTGGGAGAATTGTCTGCAGGCAACGCAAGACATTGACGAAGTGTATGCATTAGCAGCAGACATGGGTGGGATGGGTTACATTTCATCCAACCATGCCCAAATTATGCGTAACAATAACCTGCTCGACATTCACACCTTGGATGCATCCAGGATCAATGGTGTGTCTCGTTTGATGTATCCCTCCTCGGCCTGTGTTTACCCAGAATTTCTACAAGAAGAAGCGGATGTTACTCCCCTTAAAGAAGAAGACGCATATCCCGCTATGCCGCAAGATGCTTATGGTTGGCAGAAGCTCATATCTGAAAGGACCTGCATGCATTTTCAAGAAGAGTTCGACATTGAGACCCGGGTCGTCAGATTTCATAACATCTTTGGACCGTTTGGAACTTGGGACGGAGGTCGCGAAAAGGCTCCTGCCGCCCTTTGTAGAAAGGTCGCGGTTGCGAAATTAACCGGAAATCCGGAAGTCGAAATCTGGGGGGATGGTGAGCAGACGCGTTCTTTCTGTTACATTGACGATTGTCTGGTCGGCCTCCATAAGCTTATGAGATCCGATTACCATCAGCCACTCAACTTGGGACAGGACCGGATGGTGACGATCAACCAGCTTGTGGAGATGATCGCTGAGATCGCAGGAATCCAAATTAAAAGGAAGCACATACCTGGACCACAAGGCGTACGTGGGCGAAATTCGGATAACACTCGTTTGAAGGAAGTTTTAAATTGGGAACCGACGATCTCGTTGGAGGAAGGCTTAGCGCGTACGTATGCGTGGATTGAGAAGCAGGTGCAGGCGAAATTAGATCGTGAGCATGAATAAACTTGGATGATGTGCATGCAGGATGAGCAGTAAAGAATCTCCGTTCCGAGTCTTAAACCATTTCAAGTTTTGGAATGGTGCTTACATAAGAGTTAGAAGTCAGTAGGTCGCATACATGACAGGTCGCTCGACACGCTCTATGCTAAGGACCATCGGAACTGTTCTGGCCTTGCTCTTGCTGGTTTATTGGTTGAGCCAACAAGGATGGCATCAGATTCTCGAGGCAATTAGACTCATCCCGATCGAGATCTTTATCCTTGCATTTGGAATCATGATGATCTCTCGGGTTGCTGTCACAGCCCGCTGGTATGTCCTTCTCCGATCTGCTCAGGGTGGGATCACATTGGGGCAAGCATTGCGTCTGACCTTCGCAGGGCTTTTCGCTTCAAACTTCTTGCCTACAACGATCGGTGGTGATGTTGTACGGTTGGCGGGGGGCATGAATCTCAAGCTTGATAGCGCGATGTGCGCAGCTTCTTTGATAACCGACAGGGTGGTTGGCGTGATTGGCATGGCCACACTGCTGCCCATTGGCTTATATCATCTTTTGAATTCAGCTCCCTTTAGCGTAACTCAATTTAGGCCGGTTTCATTCACAATGGTTGCACTCACCAGTGTAAGTACGTGGACGCGAAACGCTTGGGGAAAAATATTGGTCTTCATCCAAAGAGTCATTCAAGCGTTGATGATTTGGGTTAGAAACCCGAGAGCAATTCTTGGCGCTCTGATGTTCACCTGGACGCACATGCTCTGTCTCTTCGTCACTCTCTGGCTCCTTTTACGCTCCATGGGAGAGGAGATGAGTTTTTGGTCCATTGGTGGTTTATGGAGCATCGTTTATTTTGTAACTCTATTACCGTTCTCGATCAACGGTTTAGGCATTCAAGAAGTCACACTTACCTTTTTCTTTTCGAACATAGGTGGGATTTCATTAGAGAATGGATTAACGCTTGCTCTTCTCATTCGCACGTTAATGATGCTCGCAAGCCTGCCCGGGATCGCATTCCTGCCGATGATCATGACCGCAGTAAGAGATAGACAGGAGACTGAACTCAGTCCAACGATATCGACCACCAACGCGATATCCCATCCTGAGTCATAGGATTTCTGATGGAAAGCGCACAAGCGCCATATCACTTAACCAGTCCAGTTAGTTCAAACCATGAGCGAGAAGAGATCCTCGTGGTTCACCTTCGACGCTTACTCTTGTTGTCGATCCTCATTACGATAGGTGCGCTTTATCAAATCACTCAATTAGCGATTGACCTTGATGTGCTCGCAACGTCGTTCAAATGGCAAGCTTTCGTAGGTTTACTTTCTCTTTCCGCAGTCTTAGAGGTGGTTCTGCTTATCGCAAGCAGGACATCTTCGCTACACTGGCTTTTCCGGTTTTTTAATACCACGAGGCGTTTCCTGCATCGATTTCGATCTTTAAACCTGGTCGCTTTTCTGATTCTTTTGGGTGTATTTCCACTGTTGATTCTAGGACCCTATGGTCTACATCTGGAAGGTTATCTCGTGAGGTTATACCTCCTCTGGAGTATTAGCCTGGTCGGAGGTACCTTTCTCCACGCGTATAACCCTCATAGGGCTTGGCATGAAGCCTTCTTCCTTTCCATTGTCCTTTATGCAGCAGTCTATAGGATCTCGATCTTCATCCCTTGGGTGTCGACCTTTCCCTTTAGTCTTGGTTATTCAGAGGGGAGCCGATATTATTACGCATCTTTGTTCTTCCAGGAAAAAATATACGGTCTCTCCGGGTTGGGACTGCCGGTGCTTCATCCCACTCGTTATATTCTTCAATCCTTACCCTTCTTGATCTCGGAATTGCCAATATGGGCTCATCGCATCTGGCAGGTCTTTCTTTGGATCTTTATGACGGCAGCCGCATCGTACGCGCTAACGAACCGCCTCTCTATCCCTGATAAATTCAAGCGTCTTGTATGGTTCATTTGGGCGTTTCTTTTCATGTTCCAAGCCCCGGTTTACTACCACCTCCAAGTTATCGTTGTGATTGTCCTACTGGCTGCTGATCGTCGTAAATTCACAAGAACATTCATTGTGGTCCTGCTTACATCGGTATGGGCTGGGATTAGTCGTATCAATTGGTATCCAGTCCCAGGGATGCTTGCCGCTACGATCTACTTGCTAGAGCAGCGAAAGGATCATAGTACGCCTATCTGGCGCTACCTCTTGAGACCAGGCCTATGGATTGGTGTGGGGACACTCGCAGCAATGGGATCCCAATCTGTCTATATCATGCTTTCGGGCAATCAATCTAAATGGTTCGCCTCGAGTTTGAGCTCCCCTTTGTTCTGGTATCGGCTCTTTCCAAGCGCTACTTATAAGCTAGGAGTGCTTCCGGCGATTCTGATCGCGTCCGTTCCGATAGCTCTCCTGCTACTATCAAACCTGATGCGGCAACAGCAGCGCTGGCATCCGATCCGGTTCCTCGCTCTGGGGGCGATCTTGGGGGTGTTGTTCATAGGCGGCTTGGTGGTAAGCACAAAAATTGGCGGTGGAGACGATCTGCACAACCTTGACGCCTTTCTCGTTCACCTCCTGTTGATCGGAGCATATGTACTGTTCAACAGGTTTCAACCCGATCAAGCTGGAGGAGAACCGATTCCCTGGCCTTCCTGGCAAACCCTATCGCTAATTATCGCCGTGCCTATTCTTTTCGTCCTCGGATTGGGTAGACCCATCTCATTCCCTGACCGCGCGGTTGCAGATACTGCATTGGTAGAGCTGGAAGAGATTGTAATAGAGACAACAGTGGGTGGAGGAGAAGTGCTCTTCATCTCAGATCGGCATTTGATCACCTTTCATCTTATAGAAGGGATTGAACTTATACCGGAATATGAGAAGACCTTTCTCATGGAGATGGCGATGTCAGGAAATCAGGCATATTTTGACGTTTTTAATCGTGATTTGAAGTCCCATCGATTTGATCTTATCGTGGTCAACCCCCAGCATATCAAGTACAAAGGTCGTGAATACACATTCGGGGAGGAGGACGACGCATGGGTGCGATATGTAAGCACCTCATTGCTTGAACATTATCAGAACAGAATTGTGTTAAATGCCGATGGAGAACTTATCGCGGTGATGGAACCGAAGCCATAAATACATGAGGCACAGCATCAGGATCTGGTAAGTCACAGGATGAAGTGCACAAACATATCTTTCACTGAGGGAAAATGAACGAGGATCGCCATATCTTAATTACTGGAGGAGCAGGGTATATCGGATCCGCGTTGACAGGATCACTCCTCCGTCGCGGTAACTGGGTGACGGTCGTGGATGATTTGGTGTTTGGGGGCGAATCTCTTATGGCTTACCTACCGCACTCGCAGTTCCATTTTGTGAAAGGGGATGTGTTTGAACCCGGCCTAATATCTTTAGCGGCACGTGAAGGCGAAGCACGAGCCGCACCACCCGTCTCAACTATCGTGCATTTAGCAGCAATTTCAGGATTCCCAGTCTGTAAAACAGTTGGACGAGAGATAACGTGGCGTACGAATGTGAAAGCGACTGAGCGAGTCTTTGAGCAAGCCGATGAATTGGGTGTGGAAAGGCTTTTATATTCTTCGACGTACAGTGTTTACGGCGTGGTGGAGGATGGTGATTTGGTGTCAGAAGAGTCCCCGCTTTCTCCTCAATCACTTTACGCAGAATCAAAAATCGCCGCAGAGGAATATCTGATCAATGCCTCTCAATCCGCACGCTGTACGCCGTTAATCTATCGATTTGCTACACTTTACGGACCCTCACCGCGGATGCGATTCGATTTGATCATCAACCAATTTGTGATGGAAGCTTTCACTCGGGGAGAGTTGGTCATCTACCAACGTGGTTACACGCGATCCTTCATTCACATCCGTGATTTGATTGAGGGGATTGTGGTCGGGTTCGATGCTCCTGAAGAACTGGTTCGTGGTCAAATCTATAACCTGGGTAACGAGGACGGAAATTACTCGAAAGATGAGATTGTGGCTTTGATCAAACAGAAACTTCCAGAGACCCGTGTACAGCACAAGGACCTTGCTTTTGATGGAGACATGCGTGATGTCGGGGTTTCCTACCGCAAGATACAGCAACGATTAGGTTTTCATACCCGATGGACCGTTGAGGACGGGATCGAAGAGATTATTCATATACTTCAAACCGGTTTAATCAAGGACCCAACCTCCGAACGCTACCGTAATGCGGAGTTCATCGTCCAATGAAAGGGCGGAGGATTGGAAAAGAGGGGCGTGATGAATGAAGGTCAAGGTACGGTCAATTTCTGGTCCAGTCGTCGTGTTTGCGTCACGGGTGGGGCTGGCTTTCTAGGCTCTTATGTGCTTGCAAAACTTCGAGAGCGGGGCGCGAAGGAAATCTTCATCCCTCGCATCGAGGACTATAACTTGGTCCAGCCAGAGGTGGTGCAGCGGATGATTGCTGACGCACGCCCAGATATCGTGATCCACCTGGCGGCCAATGTCGGAGGCATCGGTGCCAATCGAGCCCGTCCGGCGGAATTTTTCTACGACAATTTAATGATGGGTACACAGCTGATCCATGAATCCTGGAAGGTGGGCGTGGAGAAGTTCGTCGCGATTGGCACAGTATGCGCCTATCCTAAGTTCACCACGGTCCCTTTCCGAGAGGAGGAATTGTGGAGCGGTTATCCAGAGGAGACCAACGCGCCATATGGTTTGGCGAAAAAGATGATGCTTGTTCAGTCACAGGCCTATCGTCAGCAATACGGATTTAACTCGATTTTCTTGATCCCGGTTAACCTCTACGGTCCGCGAGACAACTTCAATTTGGAGACGTCCCATGTGATACCGGCTTTGATCCGGAAGTGCCTTGAAGCACAAGATCGAGGAGCTGAGGAAATCGTGGTTTGGGGAGACGGTACACCGACGAGGGAGTTCCTTTACGCTGGGGACGCAGCAGAAGGGATCATTCTGGCTGCGGAACGTTATAACGCAAGTGAACCGGTTAACCTCGGGTCAGGTCAGGAGATCAGCATCAAGGATTTAGCAGAATTAATCGCTCGACTTACCGATTTCGAAGGGCGGTTGGTATGGGATACGACCAAACCAAATGGGCAGCCGCGTCGTGCGTTAGACATATCGAGAGCAGATGAACTGTTTGGCTTTCGAGCGATGATGCCATTTGAGGAAGGTTTGCGTCAAACCATCGAGTGGTATCGTGAGCATCACCATCAAGTCGAGGTGGAGGGATAGTCGATGAGCCTCGTTGAAACCCAACGGGGAGATACGTCTCTCACGGTGACCACTGTTCGCCCCTCAAGAGGGTGGCTAGGGGTTAATTTAAAGGAGTTGTGGCGGTACCGTGAGTTGATCTACTTCTTGATCTGGCGAGATGTTAAGGTCCGCTACAAGCAGACTCTCTTGGGGGCTGCATGGGCTATTCTCAAGCCCTTTTTCAGTATGGTTATATTCAGCGTCATCTTTGGAACCCTGGCAAAGATTCCAACCGACGAGGTGCCGCCACCACTTTTCTATTATGCAGGACTCCTTCCCTGGATATTCTTTCAGGATGGGATATCCAAGGCCAGCACCAGTCTGGTCACCGGACGCAACTTGATTACAAAGGTGTATTTCCCGAGGCTGGCGATTCCGATATCTTCGGTCATAGCTGGCTTGGTCGATTTTTTACTCGCATTTATCGTACTGATCGGTATGATGATTTATTACGGATATCAACCAACGACAGCGGTATGGACGCTGCCTCTCTTCATGCTACTCGCATTAATCACAGCCCTCGGTGGCGGTCTCTGGTTGGCCGCTCTGAATGTCGCTTATCGCGACATCGGTTATGTGACGCCTTTTCTTGTTCAGGCATGGTTGTACGCTTCGCCTGTGGTCTATTCGGCAACATTGATCACGGGTAATTATTGGCAATTGATTTATGGTCTTAATCCGATGGCTGGTGTCGTGCAGGGCTTTCGCTGGGCAATATTGGGTGTGGGTCAACCACCATCCAGTTTCTTAGCCGCTTCTGTGGGAGTAGCATTGACCCTTTTGATCAGCGGGGCGTTGTATTTCAGGCGAATGGAGCGAACTTTCGCGGATGTGGTGTAAGGTGATGGACATGTGGTTTACACGGATTGATCCTCGTTTCGCTTGGAAAGGATCTAGCGTACAAAGCTCTTCAGTTCTCCTGCGAGGCACACATGGCTGAACTTGCCATTCATGTGCAAGATTTGGGAAAACAATACCGCATAGGCCAGCAGGTCGGTGCTTATCGCACACTGCGAGAATCCCTGGTCGAGGGAATCTCGGCTCCTTTCCGTCGCCTCTCTTCGGGTCTTAGGGACTCGGCCACAGATGTTCGGGAGGACACCATCTGGGCACTGCGCCATGTTTCTTTCGACGTGCAAACGGGAGATGTCCTTGGGATCATCGGTCGTAATGGAGCGGGGAAGAGCACCCTACTCAAGTTGCTCTCTCGGATTACCGAACCGACCGAGGGTGTCGCAACCATACGCGGCCGGGTGGGGTCGTTGTTGGAGGTAGGCACCGGGTTTCATCCTGAGTTGACCGGGCGAGAGAATATCTATCTCAATGGGGCAATTTTGGGGATGAAAAGGACCGAGATCGACCTTAGATTTGACGAAATCGTCGATTTTGCTGAAGTCGAGAAATTTATTGATACTCCTGTCAAGCGGTTTTCGAGTGGGATGTATTTACGATTAGCTTTTGCCGTGGCGGCTCATCTTGAGCCGGAAATCTTACTGGTGGATGAAGTGTTAGCCGTTGGAGATGCTGAATTCCAGCGGAAATGTCTTGGGAAGATGAGTGATGTGTCACAAGAAGGCCGCACAGTGCTCTTCGTCAGCCATAACATGTCTGCCATTCTCAATTTAACGGAGAGGACGATTCTGTTGGAGGGAGGGCACCTATTGCTCCACACTTCATCAGAGGAGGCAGTGGATCATTATCTGGCTTCTGGTTTCGCTCAGAGCGGGGAGCGGGTATGGCGGGAGGACGAAATCCCCACAGTCGCGGCTCCATTTCGTCCTATCGCTCTTCGGATACTTGACCCAGATCGACATATTGCCGATTCGCTCCGCTCAGCAGATCAGATGGCGATCGAATTTGATTACGTCTTAGATGAACCTATCACAGGTTTACGAGTCGGTCTCGTGTTGATGACCAATCGCGGTGAATCCGTTTTCACATCCTTTGACACCGATGAAACCGAGCAATTCGAGCACTACAGTGTCCGATCCGCTGGACGTTATCGTAGTCGGTGCATCATCCCTCCTGATTTTCTCAATGCGGGTCAGTACACCGTAAGCGTGATCGCAAGTTCGTTCCGCATTAAACGCTATTTCCGAGAAGACAGCGCTTTGACATTCACTGTTGATGCAACAGGTTCACCGGGTTCTCACTGGCCGGAAGCAAGACCGGGACTTGTAAGACCGCGGTTGGATTGGCAAATTGAGGTACGAAGTTGATGATCGTTTCAGCGAAGGAACGTCTAAAACAATTGCTGGCTTCCATTCCCAATGCGGCGAAGGTTTATTGGCGAGTCGTCGATGGAGGCGGGCCAACACTGCATTTTGCTGGTCACAACTCCTTGGAGAACTTAAAAAATGCATTGCCTGGGTGGTGTGTAACTGCAGAGAGAGCCCGTAATGAATCATCGCCCGGTCGAGATGTAATGATCTTCGGCACGTTTCGTTATTGGCTTGAACACACTACGGCGCTTGGGTTGACCCTATCAGGTCTTGGACACAATGTCACGCTGACCTATCTTCCTTATGCCAGATACAAGATCCCAGCCAGTAGCTTTGATCTGCAGCGTCAGGATGCTTACGTATGGGATGTGTTGAATCTCACATCGCCCCTGATTCAAGTGACATCACTTTATCGGTACCCGCTTTTTCGTGGTGCACTTCCAGAGCAGTTAAGACTGGCTGTAGACGAGATCTCGTTACGTGATTTCCAATACTCATTGAAAGTTGAGGACGTTGACCGGGAGGGACAGCTTTATCGTCTTCGGGTTGAGCGCAATGAATTTGCTGCGCGTGCCGCGCTCGCTTGTTTGAAAGCAAACCGTCCCCAAGTTGTGATCGTGCCTAATGGGAGTGTCCTCGAATACGGAGTGCTTTATCACGTTGCTCGTTACCTCGACATTCCATTGGTGACCTATGAATTTGACGAACCTGAACACCGCGTCCGATTAGCGCAAAATAACGAGGTTATGCGGGAGGACACAGACGAATTCTGGGGAGCACAGAAGGATCGCCAATTCACGATGAAAGAGCGAGAAAGCCTGAAGTCGCTGCTCGCTGCTCGTCAGCATGGAAATATCTGGAAGCATTTCTCAATTAAGTTTCAAGATGTACCAAGGCAGGGTGAAGAGCACATCCGAGGTGAACTTGGGTTGGATGCGAGGCCGGTCGTGCTGCTCGCTCCGAACGTGTTTGGTGATAGCGCAACGCTGAGCCGACAGATTTTCACCAATAGCTTATCGGAGTGGCTTGAGCGCACTGTAAGGTATTTCACCAACCGACCGGATATCCAACTCGTCATCCGCATCCATCCCTCGGAATCGAGATTCCCGTATGGTACGTCGATGTCCGAGGTGGTAGAGCAAACGCTTCCGACATTACCCGAACATATCCATCTGGTCACCGCCGAAGCCCCCATCAACACGTACGATATTATGGAAATCTCGGATCTTGGGTTGGTCTACACCACGACTGTCGGCATGGAGATGGCGATGAGTGGGGTGCCGGTAATCGTGGCCGGTTTCACCCATTACCGAGGAAAAGGTTTTACTCTTGACCCCGATAGTTGGGATGCATACTTTGAACTTCTCGACCGCGTACTTGCTGCTCCAGCAGAATACCGTTTAACAGAGGGGCAGACAATCGATGCCTGGCATTACGCGTATCGGTTTTTCTTTGAGTTCACAAAACCCTTCCCTTGGCATTTGTTGTATTTCTGGGACGATGTGAAGGAATGGCCATTGGATAGGGTATTGGGGGAGGAGGGGCGTTCTTTGTTCAGTAAGACCTTTCAGTACTTAACAGGCGAACCGATCGATTGGAGCGATAGGGAGTGAGCACCCCCGCAGATCCGGAGATCAAGCAGCAGGTCCAGGCATTCTATGATCACGTGGGTTGGAAACGCGTTGGCGATTGCTGTTACCAGAATGCTCGGTATGAGGATTTGCGCCCGGTATCCCAAGAATATGTGCATCGATGCCACCTGCGCGTAACTCGTCATATCACCCCAAGCGGTAAGTACCTATTGGATGCTGGTTCGGGACCTATTCAATATCCTGAGTACCTGGAGTACTCCAAAGGCTATCAGTACCGGGTTTGTGCAGACATTTCCCACGTGGCTTTAAAAGAAGCGCGGGAACGAATCAATGATCATGGATTATTTGTTGTCTCGGATGTTGCTAATTTACCTTTTAAGGAAGATATCTTTGGAGGTGTTGTTTCATTGCACACATTTCATCATCTGCCCCGAGATGAACAAGTGGAGGCATACGCTGAGATTTTTCGGGTGATGATACCTTCGAATTCGGCCGTCATCGTAAACGGTTGGCGTGAATCACCGCTTATGCGGTTCTTTAGTCCTTTGATCCGTATCGCCGTGTTCATTCTGAGGATCTATCGGAGAGCGACAGGGCGGGAAAGTTATTTCGAGCAGGATCAACATGGATCGAACAGCTCTGGGATGACTGATGAGCAGCAAGCGACTTTTGTCCATCGTGAGGATCCGTCCTGGTTGAAGCAGGAGATCGGATCAGAGATGCCGTTGGAGATTTTCGTGTGGCGGAGCGTGAGCACCGATTTTCTCCGGACGTTAATCCATCGCAAGCTTGGCGGAAGATTGGTCCTGAGGTTACTCTATTGGTTGGAAGAATGTGCTCCTCGAGTTTTAGGTTTATATGGGCAATATCCGTTAATCGTGATCCGTAAAGCGTGAATGTATCTTTGAGTTGGGTATAAGAGTTGGATGGTGATCGGTTGAAATTAGGGTCTGAAAGCATTTCGCTGGAGGCTTGTTGTGTTTGAGATCGACGGACATACGGTTGGAATGAGACATCGGTGCTTAATCTTTGGCGAGGTCGCACAAGCGCATGATGGGAGCCTGGGAATGGCTCATGCGTTCATAGACGCGATCGCTGAGGCTGGAGCGGACGGGGTTAAATTCCAGACACACATCGCCGATGCAGAGAGCACTCCTGATGAGCCCTTTCGAGTGCGTTTCAGCCAACAGGATGCATCGCGCTATGAATACTGGAAACGTATGGAGTTCACCGAAGAGCAATGGTCAGGTTTGGCTCAACATGCTCGGGAGGCAGGATTGATCTTCCTGAGTTCGCCCTTCTCGCTTGAAGCGGTCGAATTGTTACAACGTATTGGTGTTCCTGCTTGGAAGGTTCCTTCAGGTGAGGTTGGCAGCACACCAATATTTGAGCGTATCGCTGAGACCAAGCTTCCGATCTTACTCTCAACTGGTATGAGCCCATGGTCCGAGATCGATGCCGCAGTTGAATGGATTAAGGGCGAAGAGCTTCCACTTCTGATTTATCAATGCACAACAGCGTATCCATGTCCTCCAGAAAAGGTCGGCCTCAACCTTTTGGATACCTTTCGTCAGCGATACGAATGCCCAGTAGGATTGTCAGATCACTCAGGGGTGATCTTCCCCGGTTTGGCGGCGGCCACGCTTGGTGTCGATATGTTGGAGGTCCACGTAACCTTAAGTAAGGAGATGTTCGGACCTGATGTGCCAGCATCACTCACCACCGCTGAGCTCCGTCAATTGATTGAGGGTGTTCGATTCATCGAGAGGGTTCGAGACAACCCGGTCGACAAGGATGCGATCGCGGAGGAAATGGTACCCCTGCGTCAGGCATTCTTTAAGAGTGTTGTAGCCCGATTGGATCTCCCCGAAGGGACGATCCTCGAGCGTGACCATTTGACGATCAAGAAACCAGGGACTGGGATCCCTGCAGATCAACTGGGGGCTTTAATTGGTCGGAGTTTGCGCAGAGCGGTTGTGAAGGACGAACTTATACAAGAGGAGGATCTGGTATGACCTTTCAACCCTCAGGAGGTCGATGTTGATATGGCCAGGGACATCTGTGTTGTCGTTACCGCCCGACCGAGTTATTCGCGCATCAAAACCGCAATACGGGCGATCGAGGATCATCATGATCTGAATCTGCAACTGGTTATCGGTGCATCGGCGTTACTGCATCGTTACGGAGATACGATCGATTACATCGAACGCGACGGTTTTAACATCTCCGCCCGCGTTTACATGGTAGTCGAGGGTGAAAACCCAATAGCTTCTGCGAAATCGACTGGTCTGGGGCTCGTGGAATTGACAACCATTTTCGATAATTTGAAACCAGATGTCGTGATCACCATTGCTGACCGCTATGAGACTCTGGCAACCGCGGTAGCCGCATCCTATATGAATGTACCCGTTGCCCATGTACAAGGGGGTGAGGTTACTGGATCGATCGATGAGAAGGTACGCCATGCTGTGACTAAGCTCTCCAATCTTCATTTCGTGGCGACACAAAAAGCGGCTGAACGCGTCGAACGGATGGGAGAGGATCCTGATGCAATCTTTGTTACGGGTTGTCCTTCGATCGATTTAGCGGCTTCAATACTAAACAATCCTGATCTCGATTTTGACCCTTTCTCCAAGTATGGTGGTGTGGGAGAAACCCTCGATCTCTCTGAAGATTATCTGGTCGTCATGCAGCATCCCGTTACAACGGAGTACGAAAGCGCACTTTTCCAGGTAACTGAGACACTCCAGGCAGTTCATGAGACTGGGATCCCTGCGTTTTGGTTCTGGCCAAATGTTGACGCAGGTTCCGATGGAACATCAAAGGGCATCCGAGTCTTCCGTGAGGAGAACCATACCGCAAAGATGCATTTCTATCGCAACATGTCTCCTGAGGATTTCCTACGTTTGATTTACAACAGTCGTGTAGTCGTTGGGAACTCCAGTGTTGGGATACGTGAATGTTCATACCTCGGGATCCCGGTTGTCAATATCGGTTCCCGCCAGGAAGGTCGGGAGCGTGGTGCCAATGTGATAGATGTGCCAGATGACCGGACATCGATTCTTAAAGCCATTCGACAACAAGTCGATCATGGACATTACCCACAGGAAACGATCTATGGGGACGGTAAGGCGGGGGAGCGTATTGCTGATTTACTCGCCCACGTGCCTCTCACCTTCGAGAAGCGATTGACGTATTAGCTCAGGCTAATATGAGGGTAAGAGAAATGGATTTTCCGATCGTGATCATCACAGGGGACCAGCTGCGCCATAACTACTTCGTCGATCAATTAAACTTTCACTTCGATGTACGGGGCGTGGTTTCCGAATCCGTTTATCAGCCGAAGATTGAAGGTGAACCAGACGAGCTTTCTGATCTTAGGCGGCATTTTGAGGAGCGTGGACAAGCCGAGAGGCGTTATTTTGTATCAAGTGAACAGATGACCTTGCCCCAAAATTGGCTGTTGAGAGTATCGAAGGGAGAGGCAAACTCGGATCAAGTCTTTGCATGGATCATGGACAAAGCCCCCCAGTACCTTGTTCTATATGGCTCAAGCATTATTCGCGAGCGCCTACTTAACACTTTTGAGGGTCGAACAATTAATATGCACCTCGGATTGTCACCCTATTACCGCGGCTCCGGCACCAACTTCTGGCCTTTGGTCAACGGCGAACCCGAGTTGGTCGGTGTGACGATCCACTTGGCGACCTTGGATGTGGACGCTGGCGCGATCTTAAAACAGGTTCGACCGGAGATCTCTGTTGGGGATAGGAACCACGATCTAGGTTGTAAGGCGATTATTGCCGGTACCGAAGCTATGATTGCTACGATTAAGGATTACACTGCCGGGAAGATCAAACCAAAGCCACAGCCCGAAGGTGGGCGGTTGTATAAACGAGCGGATTTCAATGTCGAGGCGGTCCGTCAGATGTGGCGTAATTTCGATGCGGGAATGATCGAGGCTTACCTGGCTGAGCCTGAACGTGCTGACCGTTACCCGATCATCGAGTAAAAAGGCGTATGCGGAATATGTTGTTAGCCGTCAACTTCCACTACATCCAACCTGCGGGGAGATATCCATATCCTGGGATTTACCCTACACCTGCAGATCAGCTGGATAACCAGCTGTTCGAGTTGGGCAGGCATTTCGAGTTGATCAGTGGTAATGATTTGATACGTGCTGTTGATGATGTTAGGGGATTGCCAGAGAAAGCGTGCTTGATCACCTTCGACGATGGACTGAACGAGCAATTTACTCAGGCGGCACCGGTGCTGGAACGACATGGCGTGAGCGGCGTATTCTTCATCTGCACCCAACCATTTAGCGAAGGTGTAGCCCTGACCGTCCATAAGATGCATCGGTTGCGGGCCACAACACCTCCAGACCAGTTCCTTGCAGAGCTGCTCGAGATTGCCGAGATGATCGGGTTGTCACTCAATGTAGATCAGGTAGACGATGATGCAGCCAATCAACAATACCTCTACGATGACGAGGCGACGAAACGGATCAAGTACCTGCTGAATCATGTGATCCCATTTGCGGACTTTGAACGATTGATTGATGCCATGTTCTCCCATGAATTCGATGAAACAGCATTCTGTCGTGAGATGTATATGGATAAGAAGCAGATCCGTGCTCTCTCCGAAAAGCACATGATCGGTAGCCATTCTCATTACCATTGTCCGTTGGCGATACTGGAGCATCAGACATTGGTCGAAAATCTTCTCCAATCTCGTTCGATCCTGGAGAGCGTAACAGGACAGGAGATAAGGATCATCAGCTACCCCTATGGCGGAGTCACGGCGGTCTCTGAAGGTGTGGCCCGAGTAGCCAGGAAAACAGGTTTTGTGGCCGGGTTCACAATGGAGCGGAGTGTAAATCGATCCCTGGCTCATCCTCAACTGCTAGCGCGCGTATCAACCAACGATGCCCCTGGCGGTAAATCCCCGTTGCTTTTCGTTGATGAAGACGATGGCAGTTTTACTGTTCATCCTCCGATGACACAATACCGAACCGTGTTTTTCAATGAGGGCGTGATGGTTGAGGGAGGCGGGATATGAAGCAGGAGGTTCTGGCCATCATCCCAGCTCGTGGAGGTTCGAAGGGCGTTCCACGAAAAAATATCCGACTTTTGGCTGGGAAACCATTGATCCATTATGCACTTGAGACAGCCCGCAAATGCCAAGCCCTTAATCGGGTAGTTGTTTCCACAGAGGATGTAGAAATTGCTGAGCTTGTTGCCGATGTGGGAAGTGAAGTTCTACGACGACCAGCAGATTTGGCACAAGACGATACCCCCATGGTGCCTGTGATCCAGCAAGCAGTGCGGTCACTTGCTGAAGATGGCTATCAGCCTGAGATCATCGTGGTCCTTCAACCCACCGCCCCCCTCCGTCGGGCAGAACACATCGAAGATTGCCTTGAATTGATCTCAGCGACTGAAGTCAATTCAGTCGTCTCCGTCAGTCTCGTTCCAGCGCATTTCCATCCCAATTGGCAGTTCATCCTTTCTGAAGGTGGTGAATTACAGACTTTTTCCGGTCGGGACTTGGATGGGATACAAACACGTAGACAGGAACTCTCGATGACCTATACCCGCAACGGCGCCATCTATGCCGTGCGAAGGGTAGCCTTTATTGAGTGTGAAAGTTTATTGGTGCCGCCGTGTAAGCCTTACATCATGGCGAGCGAGGATTCGGTCAATATTGATACCGAGGAAGATTTTTGGATAGCCGAGCGCTACCTTCTTCAACGTCAGAACGAGATTGAAACCGGATAGCAATGAATATTTTAAGTTTTATTGAGCGTGACCCATGGCACTGATGACCATATTCAGTACACCTAAGCCTTTCGATGACCCTTTCATCGCGACCATTCAGCGGAACGCTATCCAATCTTGGCTCCAGCTAGGACCGGAGGTTGAAGTGTTCCTCATTGGGGACGAGGTGGGTTTGGCGGAAGTGGCGAAGGAATTCAGGATCCACCATATCCGCGAAGTTGAACGCAACCAGTGGGGCACACCGCTCGTGCGTTCTTTATTCCATCAAGCTCGTATGGCGAGTGCCAGACCAATATTAGCCCCTGTTAACGCCGATATCATCCTCATGCCCGATTTTTTGAAGGCCACCAGACTGGTATCCCACCAATATAGTTCATTCTTGATCGTTGGTCGACGGTGGGGACTAGATATCGATCAACCTTTAGATTTCAGCCCAGGTTGGGATGACCGTTTGAGAGCTGATGTTCGATTGATGGGACAAATTCATCCCATCTTCAGCATCGATTACTTCATCTTCAATCGTTATCAGTATCAAGACATGCCTGAATTCGTCATCGGTCGACCCCAGTGGGACAATTGGATGATCTATCACGCCAGGCAGCGTGGATGGCCAGTGGTGGAGGTGACACCTGCGGTGATGGTGGTGCACCAGAACCATGATTACCGGCATTTACCTGGAGGTCAGCCTCCTCATGGTTTAGAGGAGGGTCGGAAGAATAGACGGTTAGCAGGGGGCGAGAGGACCAAATACACGATTCTCGATGCCAATCGCATTTTAAAGGGCGGGAGAATTCGGAATCAGCCGATATCGGTAGAACGAATACTTCGTGCTGTGGAGCGTTGGTTGATGAAGCGCAATTTCCTTGGCATTGAGTGGCGGTTGATTAAACCTGTGCGTCAACTCAGGCGGTCCGTCGGAGAACAGCTTCCTGAGGGATGGGTAGCTGGTGGTTTACGCAAGAAGTCTGATGAGAAGACAAGTGCGAGCGAGGATAAATAGATGACCCGCATCGGTATGAATCCGGCTCGTGATCGGATTTCCGATTACCGTCCCGCTCGTGTGAACGTAGCGGTGTTGGTGTATATACCCTACCTGACTGGTTATTTTGAACATCGGCTTGAGGTCCTCAAACTCTGTTTGTTGAGCATCCAGAAGCACACAGAGAGTCCATATGATCTCTTGGTATTTGACAATGGAAGCTGTGAGGAGGTCAAAGCCTATCTTTGTGATCTTCAGGAAGCAGGCGTCATTCAATATCTCCTAACCTCGAGCGAGAATGTTGGCAAGATCGGGGCTTTCAAGATCATGTTCGAAGCTGCCCCAGGGGAAGTGATCGCTTATTCGGACGACGATATTTTCTTCTACCCGGGCTGGTTATCCGCCCATCTTGAGTTGTTGGATGGCTTTCCGAATGTCGGTATGGTGAGTGGTTGTGCAGTGCGAACACTTTTCGATCATGGGGTTTCGAGCAACCTCGAATTGGCTCGCCAAGATCCCGAAGTCCACTTGATCAAGGGTCAAAATATTCCGGAAAGCTGGGAGATCGATTGGGCCGAATCCTATGGTAGAGACATCGACGCCCATCGATTAGCCTTCCAAGAGCTGGAAGATATTCAGATAGAAGGATTCGGATTGAAAGCCTTCGCCATAGCCAATCACAATCAGTTTGTGACTCCCAAATCTGTGATCACGCAGTTCATTCCAGATAAGTGGAGCGGCCGATTGATGGGACAAATGAATGAGTTGGATGTGGCAGTGGATGAGGGTGGCTACTTGCGTCTCTCAACCTTGGATCGAACCACTCGCCATATGGGCAACATGATTAGCTCAGGTATGGCGAACGAAGCTAA
>Ga0111172_1033_pt1 | contig 57623 bp, 52 predicted proteins | sample DeeMarSWOR324_28_FD_80233 | JGI IMG/M metagenome (GOLD analysis project Ga0111172, IMG submission 80233) | Anaerolineae bacterium SM23_ 63 | reverse complement strand
CAGGAGGTAGTGGGGAACCGGGTGAGGGTGCGGGTGGTGAAGAACAAGGTGGCGCCGCCGTTCAAGGTGGCTGAGTTTGATATCATGTACAACGAGGGGATCTCTAAGGTTGGCGGTATTTTGGACCTAGGTGTTGATATGGGTTTAATCGAAAAACGAGGCTCTTATTATTCATATGAAGACCTGCGGATAGGGCAGGGTAGAGAAAACGCGAAAGGATATTTGAGGGAAAATCCAGCGTTGGTAGAGGAGTTGGAAGCTGGTATCCGGGCTGCGGCTGGTTTTGAGACGGAGCCCGTTAATCTTGACGCGTAGCTGCGCGAGAAGAGATCGCGCGTTCGTTTAAAGCCGCTGCGCCAGATGACAGATGTTTGGGACGGGGCGCGGCTATGGCAACGTAAATAATCTCTGAGACGAGATTTGACTCCGCTAGGCACCTTTGTGTTCGAGCGGAAGGTGACTGAAGTATGAAATCGCCCTGCGGGGCATGAACCTGACATCCTAGCTGCTGCAAGAGTTGTTCTATCTCTGCATAGCAAAGCGGCGTCGAATCTATATAACGAGATTCCCAATATTGGGTATGCTGCCTTCAGCCGTGGCTCGGGTCCCCGGGTCGCGGCTGTGGATTTTTAACTCTGGAGATGAGCATGGACGGTGTGATTACCGCCCTGAAGCCACAATCCAAGAATCGTGATCGTGTTAATGTCTATCTGGATGGCGCGTATCAATTTAGCATCTCTTGGACACTCGCGGAAGGCCTCCGGATTGGGGAGCTATATTCGGATCAACAAATCACGGAACTAAAACAGCGGGACCAAGAAGAGGTGTACTATCGTCGCGCTCTTCGTCTCATTAGCCGCAGACCGCGATCGGAATTCGAACTGCGGAATTATCTTGAGCAGAAACAAGTACCGATTGAGGTTCAGGATAATGTCCTCGATCGGTTGCGAGAGGTGAATCTGGTTGATGATTGTGTATTCGCTCTTACATGGGTGGAGAATCGTCTTGCTTTTCGACCACGAAGCTCGCGTATGTTGAGCGATGAACTGCGTAAGAAAGGCGTGCCACGGGAAGCGATCGAGGCTGCATTGGAAGATTATGACGATCAGCAAGCAGCGTACCGCGCTGCACAAAAAGCCGCTCGACGTTGGAGCGATTCGAATTGGGATGAATTTCGGCACCGTGTCGGGGCTTACTTGACCCGACGGGGCTTTGTTTATTCGTTGATATCTCCAGTCGTTGCACGCGTGTGGCGTGAAACGATTGGCTGTAAAAATGAAAGTGAGGTCTGAAGGTGGATACTACCTGGGTGATTGTTTTTGTGATCGCCTTGGTCGCGGGTGCTGTCATTGGTTATTTTCTACGGCAATTGCAGATCGAACGTGACTTAAGGCGACGTCGTTCTGAAGCCAATCGTTTGGTGGAGGATGCACAAACAAAAGCGCGAGAAATCGAGTTAAAGGCGCGGGATAAAGCGATCGGCATCCGTGATGAGGCCGAAGCTGAGTTCACTCGTCGAAGGGCAGAACTCTCTAAGGAGGAAGATCGTTTACAGCGCCGTCGAGCGGATATCGACAAACGCCTCGATCAAATAGAAAAGCGTGACCAACAATTCAACAAACGCCAAAGTGCAATCGATAAACGTGCTAATGAATTGGAGCAGCGCTATGCTGAGACCTTGGTTGAATTGGAACGCGTCTCGAGTATGACACAAGAAGAGGCGAAAGCTCAATTGCTCGATGAAGTGGAGCGGGAAGCCAGGGCTGACATGGTCCGCATCATCCGGCAGATTGAAGAGGAAGCCCAAGTGGAGGGCGAGAGAAGGGCACGCGAATTAATCGCGGATGCCATTCAACGCGTTGCATCGGAACATGTTTCTGAGGTCACAGTGTCTGTCGTCTCCCTCCCCTCAGATGACATGAAGGGTCGTATCATCGGTCGCAATGGACGAAACATCCGAGCCTTTGAACAGGCGGCCGGTGTAGATGTCGTGGTTGATGACACGCCAGAAGCCGTGACGATATCGTGTTTTGACCCCGTTAGGCGTGAGGTCGCCCGACGTTCAATGGATAAATTGGTTCTCGACGGTCGGATCCATCCAGCACAGATCGAGAAGGTCATCGATCAGATGGCGCATGAAGTAGATCGGGTGATTGTTGAGGAGGGAGAGAGAGCATCCTTTGATGCCGGTGTCCCCGGTCTGCACCCAGAGATCATTAAGAAATTAGGCAGGTTGAAATTCCGCACCTCCTATGGTCAAAATCAGCTGTCTCATGCGGTTGAGACGGCGCAATTAGCCGGAGTGATCGCCGCAGAATTAGGTGCCGACGTTGAGTCAGCCAAGGCGGGCGGATTGCTTCATGATATCGGAAAGGCCATGGACCATGAGGTGGAAGGAACTCACGCTGCAATTGGTGCTGATTTCTGTAAACGCTATGGTGTAAACCCGATCGTTGTCAATGTAATTGGCGCCCATCATCATGAAGCTGAGCAGGATTCAGTGGAAGCCGTAATTGTCGAAGCAGCGGATGCCATCAGTGGCGCAAGACCAGGAGCTCGCCGTGAGAGCCTAGAGCAGTACATCAAGCGCATCCGTGCTTTGGAAGAGGTTGCTAATTCATTCCCCGGTGTTTCTCAAAGTTATGCTCTCCAAGCGGGTCGTGAAATCCGAGTGATTGTGCAGCCTGAAGACATTGATGACCTGGAAGCCACACGATTAGCTAGATCCGTCGCAAAAAAGATTGAAGAGGGAATGCAGTATCCAGGTCAAATAAAAGTAACCGTTATTCGGGAGACTCGATCGATCGATTACGCGAAATAAGAACTAAATCGGTGCCACGGATTGAGGGTTCCATACGAGCCATTTCGTGGGATGAAGAGGGTTCAAGCTTTAATCTCACAAAAACCTGAGGCGCCCTGGTGAGAACTGGGGCGCGCAGTTTTTAATTAGGTGGGCGAGGTAAACCATAGAGATACCAGAAAGCGCTCTGGGGGTAGATATCTTCTAATCGTACATCCCACACAAAAGCTCCTACAACGAAGATGGACATCAAGCGAGTATCCAGGCTTCGCATTTCACCCACCAGGGGTTGTATCTCCGGTTGTCGAATGGAAAGGTCTGCGAGGTGTTCGAACATTACACGATTACGGACCTCGTAGGGATAGTTTTCTGCTGTGTCAACTCGCTCCTGGATATCATTCAGGTAGGCACGCCACAAGTTGAGCCTGCTGCGCAATTCTTGAGCGGCCTTGCGCTCTAAACCCACAGCCCATTTCACTCGCACTCTTTCCATTTGAAGCAATAGTTTATCGTGGTCAGCCCTTTGGGAGGGGGACATGTCCCTTTCCTGAGCTTTTAGTTCATTCAAAGTCAGGATTAAACCTCCAAGCGTTAAGCGCGGTAATGGCGAACCGGTTGGTGATCGTTTCGATAATGGCCAAAACACCTCCGGGGAAAGGATATAGTCCTCGATCTCCTCGAGCATGAAACCGGCCAGGTTTAGATTGTATTCATGGGGATGCATCGGGCTCAGGGGTTGTTCCCAATGCTTGATTTATGGCGTCCAGGAGACTGCCGCGGGTGATCGGCTTTAGCAGATAATTAGATACGCCGAGACTCATCCCAGTTTCCTGATCCTCCTCGCCACTCCTTGCGGTGAGGAATATAACTGGTGGTGGAGGGGTCGGATCAGTGTTTAATTCACGCATCACATCAAATCCCGAGACATCCGGCATCATGATGTCTAAGATGACCACATCGAAGGGTTCTTCTCGAACCAATCGAAGGCCTTGTCGTCCGCCGGTCGCCGTCTGAACCTGATACCCTGCAGTCTGCAGGGTCAATTTGATCAATCCTAATGTATCAGGTTCATCGTCAACCACTAAGATGCGCAACGCATCGGTCATCACGTCTCTCCGACGGGGTACGGGTTTGGTATTGTAACCCTCCTTTGTCTGATCTGACAATCCTCGCTATGTCCTATAAGTCTCTGAAAAGTGCTTACATCAGGACTTACGATTTATGTCGGAAGAATCGCCCGGATGTATTTTTATTCAAGCAACGTTGCGCATTACACATCAGGGATAAGAGATGAGGTCGTATCGATCCTGGGAAGGGATAGACGCTGCAAAGAAGGGTGGAGATCTCGGAGTCACGAGTTCGGAAATTGGTAATGGTTCTACTGGGATCACGACGACTATAGAGGAGAGAGGACACCTGTGGGGTCCGGCTCTCTTCCACTCCTTGTCTTTACCGCTCCCTACTCCTCGAGCTCGTTATTTTTCCGTGGAGTCATGTATGGCTTGTTTATTCCAAGAGAGATGGGAGCAACAAATGGAGTGGTCGTTCGATATAGTTCTTAAACACTTGGAGCCATCGTGCGGCCTCAGCTCCATCGGTAATGCGGTGATCTGCTGACAAGGTGCACTTCATCCTTTGACCGGGAATGACCTTCCCCTCATGAACTACTGGTACGTTCTGCACACTCCCGGCGGCAAGGATAGCGGCTTCAGGCGGGTTGATGATAGCGATGAAATGGTCGACATCGAACATTCCCATATTCGACACCGTGAATGTGGATCCTTCGATATCTTCAGGTCGGACCCGACCATCGCGCGCTCTGGCGACCATCTGACGAGTCTCACTGGAGATGATTCGCAATGGTTTTAGGTCAGCATCTCGAACCACGATAGTCAACAAGCCATCTTCGACGGCAACAGCTACACCGATATTAATCTCTCCATGGTGAATGATCTCGTCACCATCCAAGGAGGCGTTGAGGTTAGGGAATTCACGCAGTGTTAAGGCGGCGCCTTTAACAATGAAATCGTTTACCGAGATCTTTTCGTCCTCAGGTAGCATGGCATTTAATTCAGTTCTTAAAGCCATCATGGGCGCTGCGTCAATATCGATGGTTACGTAAAAGTGGGGAACTTGCTGCTTGGCAGCGGTCATGCGTCGACCGATGATGCCTCGCAGTTTGCTCATCTGGATCCGTTCGGTTTCTCGACGCTCGCTTGGGGGAAGGTAGGGTGCGGCTTTAACAAGGCGGATGTCCGGTTCTCGCAGGAAGGACTCAACGTCTTGTTTAACAATTCTGCCGCCAGGCCCCGTTCCAGATATTGCGTTTAAATCAAGACCATGCTCGGCTGCTAACCGGCGAGCGACGGGTGATGCTCGAAAGCCGCCAGGTAAACGCCCCTCAAGAGCGATCTCAGGTTCTGGTGTGGTTGGCTCGGTTATTGCCGGAGCAGGTTCGGGTATTGGTTTTTGCGTTTCAGGAACTGGCTCGAGTTCTCTGACCTCACCTAGGATGGCTTCGAAATCAATCTCCTCCTCAGCTGTTCCAATAACAGCAATCGGAGCACCAACAGGAGCCGCCGTACCCTCATCGATGACATGTTTCCTCACCACCCCGCTTATGATGGACTCGACCTCAACGGTGGCCTTGTCAGTTTCGATTTCAGCCAAGACCTCGCCTTTGTTCACTTGTTCATCTTCAGCTTTGACCCAGCGAACGAGTATGCCTTCAGCCATATCGAATCCGAGCTTGGGCATGGTAATGACTTCAGCCATCAGAGCACCTCTTTCACCGCGCTGACCACGTCATCTACTTGGGGGAGTGCGAGTTGTTCTAACTCACGATTGTATGGAAGAGGGACCTCCTTCTGAGCAACTCGTCGGATAGGGGCATCAGCATAATCGAAGGCATCTTCGTAAAGACGGGCAGCGACTTCAGCGCCGACGCCATAAGAGGACCAACCTTCTTCCACGATCACACAACGGTTGGTTCTGCGAAAGGATGCCATTACCGGTTCCATATCCAGAGGTCGGAGTGAACGTAAGTCGACAATTTCAACCTCGACACCATCCTGTGCGAGTTGATCGGCCGCCTGCAAAGAAACCTGCAGCATCTTTGAATAGGTGACGATGGTGACGTCGTCCCCCTGGCGTTGCACTTTTGAGACGCCGATCGGCTCGAGGTACTCACCATCCGGGACCTCACCACGCGTTTGGTAGAGCGTTGCGTGCTCGATAAACATAACTGGATCATCCGTACGGATGGCGGCTTTCAACAACCCTTTGGCGTCGGATGGCGTCCCAGGGGCCACGACCTTCAGTCCAGGGAAGTGGGCAAACACAACGTCAGGGGTCTGGGAGTGTGTGGCGCCTAATTGCCTTCCACCGCCTCCTACAGCCCTGATGACCACTGGAATCGTGAACTGTCCGCCAAACATACTCCGCAATTTCGCGCTGTGGTTCACGATTTGGTCCATTGCCAGGAAGGCGAAGTTAATCGTCATCAACTCTGCTACTGGGCGGAGTCCCGCCATGGCTGCGCCGTTTGCTGCGCCGACGATCACGCCCTCGGCGATGGGCGTATCACGGACACGCTCTGGTCCGAAGTGATCGTAGAAACCCTTGGTGACAGCATATGTTCCACCCCAAAGGCCGACCTCTTCGCCCATGATGAAGACTCGTTCGTCCCGCTCCATCTCCTCCCACAGAGCCTGGGAAATTGCTTGACGCATCGTCATCACGGTCATGGTTTAGCCAACTCCTTCAATGTATTCACTCAAAAAAGCTCCGATCAAAGATCGAAGTGGGTATAGGTGGGGGTGGGGGGGCAGCCCCCACCCCCACCTATAGCGTTCGTTTTCTAGCTATGGGTTTCTTTCATGGTAGTTCTTCAACGTATATGTCTTCAAACAAAGCATCCGGCTCAGGTTCGGGGCTCTGCTCTGCGAAATCCACCGCCTGCAAAATTTCCTGCTCAACTTTCTGATCCTCCGCATCAAGCGACGCCTGGTCATAAAGCCCATTTTCGAGAAGGTGTTTGCGAAAGATACCAATCGGATCGTCGTCCTTCCACCTCTGCACCTCGTCGGTTTCACGGTATCGCTCGGGATCTCCCATCGAGTGGCCAAGAAATCGATAAGCAACAACCTCAAGCAGATAAGGACCGTCCTTGCGTACATGTTTCAAAGCATCTTCGGTTGCCGCACGCACCTGGAGGATGTCCATTCCATCTACGCGAGCGTTCGGCATACCGTATCCCTCTGCTTTTTTGCGGATTTCACTTACTGCCGAAGCTCGTTCGACAGCGGTTCCCATCCCATACTGGTTGTTTTCACAAATCCATAGAACTGGTAAATCCCAGACCATCGATAAGTTTAGTGATTCGTGAAAATAACCGATGTTCGTAGCTCCGTCGCCGAAGAGGCATATTGTAACGGCTTCAGAGCCTCGGTATTTATCCGCAAGAGCCATGCCCACAGCTAGAGGTAGATGGGCTCCAACGATCGCATGTCCACCCCAGAAGTTGAGATTGACATCCGCCAGGTGCATTGAGCCGCCCTTACCTTTTGAGCAACCTGTGATTTTCCCAAGCAATTCAGCCATTACGATATTTGGAGACATACCACATGAGATCGCAATTCCATGGTCACGATATGCAGTAATCACCCGATCCTCGGGTCGACGGCATGAGATCACTCCGCTTCCAACAGCTTCCTGACCAATATACAGGTGGAGGAAGCCGCCAATCTTTCCTTGCTGGTAGAGCTCAGCAGCTTTCTCTTCCAGACGTCTTATTAAGACCATCTCATGGTAGAGGGGCAACATCTCACCCTTGTCCATCACCACTCCTTCTACAGATGGATATCTAGAAATCTCTCAGCATTGTTGCGGTTGGTTGCCGGGAGGGCCGAAGGATACCACCTTTTCAATCGTAGACTGGGCTTCCATTCCCAACCGCATGGTCGCCGCAACTGCCGATGTTAGCTTACCTAGTTCGACCATTTTACCCTTAAACCTTTAGGAATCAGCGAAATTGACCGGGAATCGAGAGGTAAAGAGATCTGCCGCCCTAAACTTGTCGCCATATTTACGAAATGGGATCTGCCTCAAGCGAGATGCTATTAAGGTAAAAGACCGAACGCTTGCACGTCGTACTCGGTCATTGCAGGGTCGGCACCTTCTGGAAGACTGAGGTGGAGCACAAATTCACGAGAGCCGTTTCCAGGCAGGATCTCTAGGAGGTAAGTCCATCCTGCTGTGAGCAATTCACCCGCAGTTGAACGGACTGCAGCTAGGACTGTGGCGGATTCGACCCCCGTCTCTTTGGGGTTGAACATCTCACCTTTAATAAAAAGTGAACTGCCAATGGGTTCAAATTGGGTGATTTGTACATCTAACTGGACAAGGCTTCGAGTGGAAGGTCGTGATGCGTAGGGGTCAACCAGGATCTCCGCTGTCAGCTCACCTACCCATGACCCATATTTTTCTAATTGAGCTGTCAGGCCAGGAAATTCCGTGATAGCGAACGGTCGGCTTTCCCCCGGTCTTAGCGGCAACAAAGGCTTGATAGAAGTGATCGTCAAGATCTCATCCTCAATCCGCAAGATAATCAGGAAGGACATGTCGTAAGAACGATTATGTGTATTGGTTATCGTCCCGAGAATCATGGGGGATCCTTGTTCAGTGATCAAGACTTTGGGAGGTGTTGAGATGGTTAGTGGCGCAGATCGACTGCCTCGAGTGAGAGTCGCATTGTAATAGGGGACGAGGTCAACCTCCCCCGGATCTTGAGAGGAGAGGGCCAGAAAGGGAGCTCGCTCACCAGGGCCTAACCATGAAAGGCCGGCGGTGTATGGGAAGAGGTCGATCGGATCACCTTGAGGATCGACCGCGAGAAGTCCAAAGGCATCAATCACAATAGCTTTTGCATTTGGATTTTCTACCAAACCAAGGATAGCCATTCCCCCATCGTTGGTTGAGATGGTTTGAAGATCATCGATTTCTATCGAAACTTCTTCAAATTCTATCTTTTGGTAAGTGAGTATCTCTGCGTTGACCGAAGCTGCTTCGCCAACATTTGGGAAGGTTGCTTTGAAGGGGCTTATCGCTTTCGGACTTAAACGATTTAGAAACGGTTGGATGACTTGCTCTGAAACAAGTTCCTCCTCCGTATTTAGGATTGTTATTTGAATGGAGATCGAGTCGATTTGTCCTTGGGATTGGTTCTCCAGAGTACCGATCACATAATAACCGCCAAGCTCTTCATCGGGAAACAAGACTAAGGCTTGGATAACGATCTCTGGTCGCGGGGTAGGTGAAGGGGTTGTGATTTCCCCTGGAAGGGGTGTCGCGGTTGTAATGGGTGTATTCGTAGGAGTTGGCCTCGCCTCTGAGGTACACCCAACCGTAATAGTGATGATAAGTATGAGAGTAGAGAACGTTCTTAATCGCACAAGGTTAGGATACCGTAAAAGCACCTCGAACGCATGTGATGGTTAGGAACCGTGCGAAACAAAGTATGCCGGATGAGCAGATATTGGTGTAAGACTTCATGGTGGGTTAAATAGTGAGTTTGTCGAACCACTGAAAAATTATCAGCCGCTCGGTTGTTCCTCCGCTTAACGCCCGACATAAACGTGATATTCGTATCTCCGAATTCCGGGAGCGAAAAGCTGAGCTTCGATACCGTTGTCTAGTTGAATGGCGAACATCACCTCTGTTGTGAGTATATGCTCACCTAGAGGCCAATCTGATAGCGAGGCGACAAAATATCGGCACATCATGTTTTCAACCGGGCTTTCTAGCTCAATAAACCGATCTACTGGAATGTTTCCTCCATCAAGCGTCATGGTTAAACTGATATTCTCCCAGTTCTGATCATACTTCTCGGGTGCGGCGCACCACCAAATGGCCCACAATACCTCAGTAGAGCTATCGAGAGGAATGTTGTACATTACAGTTGCTGGCTCATAGAGATACTCTGCGAAGGGTTCCATCGCGAACTCTTCCAGGAGCGGCGCTGATTGAAGCGCGGCTTGGGTCTCCGCTTTGGTGCCAACTTCTGGCGGACCTTCCGGAGTGATACCAGCGCCCTTTGGACGACGGACCACTTCAATAGCCGCATCGAGTACAACATCCCTACCATCACGGTACACGGCAAGCACATTCTCTTCGGTTATCGGGACGCGAACATATGGTTCAACACCTTTGCCTTCAATGTGGATGTTCCCGTCCACATCAATCGCTCTGCCAATGGTAAATCTGACATTGATGTCTTCAGGCATGATGAATTCCTCAATACCACCCCCCAAGCCAGATGTCGGATATTGACCGACGATCGTAGCCCGATCTTCGAGGGTGAGATCGTAAGCGAAAAATTCACACGCACTGGAGCAGGATGGGCTAACTATGGCTACGATTGAGCCGAGATAACGCAATTCTTCGCGCGGTGGGAAGAGGATATCCTCATCTCCAGGGTCTGCGTAAAACTCACCTGTGCTGTCGTCATAATGTGCGGAATTCCCGGCGATAAGCTCTTCGTCGAAGAAGTACGCTGCCATTTGATCCGCCAAATACCCCCAACCCCCGGTATTCGTTCTGAGATCAATAATGAGCCCAGGTACCCTGTTTTCGTTAAGATCCTGGATCATGCGTTCCCAAAGCTGTATGGTAAGCAACTCATTGTCGAAGAAATCAAGGATCTTAACGTACCCAAAGCCACTTTCTAAAATCTCGAATTCGACTGGGAGTTCATATCCTGTTGTTTCAGCAAAGGGTGATGAAAAATCGTAACTTTCGAATTCAGGAATGGCGGTGATCATTAGCGTCGTTTCTTCTCCACCTGGATTTCTAAATTTGACATTGACCTCCGTACCCTGTGGATATCGGGTCACATAACGCAATTGCTCTAATCGCTTCGTATGTTCAGTGCTGAAGGGGGACGACCAAGGAACGATGAAGCTTATCGCTTCGCTGATCGGTATATTGTTTATCTCCAGTATTTCAGCTCCGAACTCGATCCCAGCATTGTCAGCCGGTCCTCCTTCCATAAGAAAATGGACGATGACCCGCCCGTCATCCAGCTCATGTAGTGCGAGACCAAGTCCTCCAATAACATCATGTTGAAATTGGCTCATCAATGGTGAGATGTCCATTCCAACATGTCCGTCTGGAATTGACCATAAGAAGTCGCGTAAAGCCAAGAGGTATGAGTTTGCGTCGTTGCTGCGATCAGCCTCCTCAAATCTGGGTCTGAATTGATCGGCGAGTGCAACCCAATCGAGATTCTTATATTCGGTAAAGGCGTACTCTGTGCTCATCTTCTCAAGCATGGCCTCGAAAGCCTCGGTGTAGCCCATATCGGAGAAGTCGTCCAGTGCGGCGCTCTCAGGCTCGAGCAAATCGATTATGGGCTCTTTTGAGCGTTCAAAGGTGAAGGGATCGGTATCTAAGTCGACGATCGTCCACCCGTTGGGCAATTGAGCCATCGGGTCATCTTCAGTGAAGAGTAAACCATCACTTCCAAAACCGGATGGGAATCCTTGGTCCCCATCCGGGGCATAGACAAGATATTTACCGCCGTAGACCTCGAGGTAGTTATCACGATCATCGCTGACGCGCGTCGACGCGTACGCTCCTGACCAGCCACCTCCATGTTGATCTCGTTTCTCCAAGTACGCGTCCCCCCATGTGTTGGTCCAATACGCAACTGCGAAGATCATCACGCCAGTGTCCTCTTCTCCGTCGTTGTCTACATCGCGCAATGTGCCCTTTGGAACCATGGGCAAGGTGAGGCTATAGTTAAACGGTGAGGTGTAAAAATCAGATGTGATCTGCCCAAGCACTTGCGACTCAACAGGAAAGATGAAGTTCCGGTCGCGATCGACGAACCCGGCTTGATCTTCTAGGATGACGATTGGCTCAGCAACACCTGCGGTGAAGAATGGGTTGGTATATTCGACCTCACCACTGACGCTAACCGGTCCACCTTCGTCGTTGATAACCTCAGCGAAGGGAAATTGACCATCGGGGCTGGGAACGAGAGTCGGTTGCGTCGTTGGCTCAGGCGATGGTGTTTCTGTAGCGGTAGCACGTTGACCACATGCTGAGACGGATAGGATGAGCAATGCGGTGAGTGGTGTCAATCGCCATGCCTTGTTTTTCATTTTCTATCTCCCAAGTTTTCTCGTGAACATCGATGCACGATTTGCGGAAGGCAAATGCAGAAATCAGAATTTGCCATATATTCTCTACTCATCGATGATGAAAATTGTACTTATGGAGTCTACACTAAATGCGAGTCCTGCGAGTGACCTCACATAGAAAGTCGATCTATATGAAAATCCCAGAACGGATAAGGCTTTGGTGTACTAAAAAACAATTTTCAGTCGGATGATGATTTTTCGCACAAGATTCATATCGGTTTTTCATCAATAGATCGGAATGGAGGAATCAACTTGTTGCGCCCAGGCGTTTATCCCGCCTCGCAAGTTTCTGATTTTTCGGAAGCCGGCGCTTGCGAGCACCTCTAGCGCTCTGGCAGAACGTGTTCCGGATTTGCACAGCAGGACAATATCCTCCGCGCTGTCTAGTTCGTGCATATGCGCCGCAAACATCCCAAGGGGAATGACCTCGGCACCTTCGAGACGGGAGATCTCCAATTCGTGGGGTTCTCTAACATCAATCAGGCGAATTCGTTTACCCTCTTGCATAAGCTCTGCCAATTCGATCGGTCCGATTTCCCACTCAGCGGGTAACCGACCATGATCTCGATCGTGACCCGGTACCCCGCAAAATTTTTCATAGTCAATCAGCGTGGTGACTTCTGGTTCCTCAGAGCAGATCTTGCATTGGGAATTCTTCTTTAAACGCACTTCCTCAAAGTTCATAGTTAGAGCATCGAAGAGCAGCAGCTTTCCGATCATCGGCTCTCCTATCCCTAGAATGAGCTTCAGAGCTTCAGTGGCCTGTAACGTTCCAATCGTCCCTGCTACGACACCGAATACGCCACCTTCAGCGCAGGAGGGGATAAGACCAGGTGGTGGAGGCTCAGGGAACAGGCACCGATAACACGGTCCTTCTTCTGCCCAGAAGACACTCAATTGGCCCTCGAAACGAAAGATCGAGCCGTAGATATTGGGTTTGCCGGTTAGGACGCAGAGGTCATTGATCAAGTAACGAGTTGGAAAATTATCCGTACCGTCGATGATCAAGTCATAGGATTCTGCAATACGAAAGGCATTCTCTGAGGTAAAGGGTTCATCATAGACATCGACCTGTATGCCGGGATTGATGTCGAGGATGCGATCGCGAGCAGAGAGAACTTTGCGTTCGCCAATGGTGGACGTACTGTGAATGATTTGTCGCTGTAGATTGGTGAAGTCCACCTCATCGTAATCAACGATTCCAATTCTCCCTACACCAGCTGCGGCAAGGTACATCTCAATTGGCGATCCCAGACCTCCTGTTCCGACTACGAGAACGGAGGCTGCCTTTAATTTCTTTTGGCCCGCAAGACCGACCTCTGGCATCAGCAGATGGCGTGAATAGCGGAGGATTTCTTCATGTGAGAGCTCGATGTCGATGGATGTGGTTTTTTGATTTGACATCTACCTACCTTTTTTCCCTTTTATTCATGCTCCCTGTGCAGACGGTGTCGACGCTGTTGCGGCCGTTGCTGAGGGATGGCAGCGAATTTCTCGAGTTGTGCGACGAGCTTCTCTTCCGTGGCGACACCGTGGTTTACACCACGGGGTTGGCCTATTGAATCGATTATAAAGGTTGTAGGAAGAGACCGCCCGCCAAGCATCAGTCAGTTCTGGTTGATGCGTGATATCAATCTCGATCAATTGTATTTCATCCTTCAAGGTATTTCTATAAAGGGCGCTATGATCAACGTACCGCAGTTGGTCTGCCAAATCTAGCACTCCTACCCCCAGCGATGCTAGGGACGATCATCAGACGATCACCTCCTGTGAGAGGGGTAGCCTGACCTCGGAGGTTTCGAATATCCTCTTGTTGTAGAAAGATATTGACATACGCTCGAAGATTTCCGCTCTCATCGTAGAGATGCGGTCTGAGAGTGGGATAGCGTTCAGTAAGGGCATCTAGAGCTTCCCCTACATTAGAGGCATCGACCTCAATTTCTTTCAAGTTATCTGTGTAAGGACGTAGAGGTGTAGGAATACGGATTGAATTCATCGATTCTTTTCCTTCTGAGTCTTAAGTTTGAACCTTCTATTTGTGGTGTCTAAGTCTAACTGGACATGTAACACTTCTTCGATCATCTGAGATCTGTCATCATTAAGACGCCAAGAACGGCTATCCAGAGCTTGGCCCCGATCTACACTTGTGATGAGGTAGGAAAACCATGGAAGAGCCCACTGAAGATCAAATTCTGAGGGCTCAGCTGGGTGATCAGGATGAGAATGGAACACTCCGAGAATCTCCAAGTCGAGACTTTCTGCTTCCTGTTCGCCCGCCATCATGTCTTCTGGATTGATCAGGTAGCGGTTGTGACGGGATTCCGATTGGGACTGATTTTCCAATGGTAGGAGCCTGCTCGCCCAGCGTTCATCACCATTTATGGCACCTAGGATCAAACCGGCATTTTCCTCAGGATAAGTTCTCTCACCGTAATCCCAAATCTGAAGTAGTAGCTCTTGAGGGATGTGGAGTGTCATTGTGCGTTCCATACGGGTTGGTGGATATATTTCATCCCAGAATCGGGTAGGAGAACGACGACCACACCGCTCTCGATCTGCTTGGCCTGTTTTAAAGCTGCGACGACTGCTGCTCCAGCGGAGATACCTACAAACAAACCCTCCTCCTTGCCCAAACGCCGCACCATATCGTAAGCCTCCTCGGTGTTGATATACACCGATTCATTGGGCAGAGTAGGTGAATAGATCTCTGGAACATCGCTCGTGGGTAAATGTTTGAGACCTTCGAGACCATGCATTGGGCCTTCAGGTTGAACAGCGACTAGATGGACATCAGGAAGGGTTTCCTTTAAATATTGTCCGGTGCCCATCATGGTACCTGTCGTCCCTAGCCCGGCGACGAAGTGTGTGATCCTCCCATGGGTCTGAGTTGCGATCTCCGGTCCTGTAGTGAGGTAATGAGCCTGCCAATTTGCGGGGTTGCTGTATTGATTTGCGTAGTAATATAGATCGGGGTTCTTTGCTGCCATTTCTGCGGCTACCACCCGGGCGCCCTCTGATCCCTCGAGGGGATCAGTCAGTGTCAGTTCAGCACCTAGCGCGCGCAGGATCGTCAATCGTTCAGGACCGGCGTTGGAGGGGATAACAATGTGAACGCGAATCCCGAGCGCAGCTCCTAATGTGGCGTATGAGATCCCCATGTTGCCGGAGGTTGAATCGAGGAACACGCGATCCTCACTCAAAAGCCCATTAGACAATGCCGTGCTCAGGATAGCCGCAGCAGGGCGGTCTTTAACTGAGCCTCCAGGGTTGAACCACTCCGCTTTTCCGTAGACTTCGACTGCTGCAGGGAGATCCTTCGTCAAGTGCTGCAAGCGAATCAAAGGTGTGTTACCGATTGTGCTCCAAAGATCCTGATCGGACATGCTGGTTGGTAGTGTTATCAGTTCTTCAAGGATAGATCTGTCCATGATCTTGTACCTCTTATCATCACTAAGAATCTATACGGCTACCCAATGAGTGAAGCAATCCGCTCCATTCGCAAACGATCGTCCTCCGATCGGTCTGCGGGGGCTTTTTGCCACTCGTCGGATAGCCGCTGGAGATTTGCTACCCTTATACAGGTTTGTTTAGCGTCTGAGACGAGTTGGCTAGTGCCCCCGCCTCATACAAGAGCAAGTTGTCATTTTTTCTGTAGCCTTTCTAATATTAAGACTAATTATATCGCAATTATATTACTTGTGTATCCTTTGTCAAGGATCATGACCGGGATTCATTTGAAGTACAGATTGTGTCATTTGTTTGTTGATATCCTCGAGCCTAACCCCCTAGGTTCATGGGTATAGAACTTGTGTGCGTGCGGGACCGGGGTCATGTCGTACAGATTGACTTCGACTTGATATAATCTGACTGGAGTCTAATAGCTTATGTCTCGAAAACCCCGAACAGGCCGTCATACCATAGAAGGGTCGCCCTTGGCGCAAAGCGTGATGCGGCACTTAGCCATCACGCTCGCAACGGCTGCGGTGTTAGCAACGGTATTTACAGCCTGGACACCAGCCGGTCTAAGCCCGAGCGAGCTAGCTGGTAGGCTGGCTGTAGCACTTGAGGGAAAACCGACTGAGCAACCATCGTTTTATTTACCTTCCATAGGATCATCAGATCCAAGTGATTTAACGATCGGGATTGTTGTCGGACACTCGGGCCCTCATCCGGACACCGGTTACCCCGATCCAGGGGCGCAATGTAGCGACGGTCTTACGGAATTGATGATCAACCAGGCTGTGGGCGATCTTGTAAAGAGTATGTTAGAGGCTGCAGGCTTGAAGGTAGATATGCTTGAAGAATGGGATGATCGACTAACGGGATATCGAGCGGTTGCTTTGGTGTCAATCCACGCCGATTCGTGTGATCCAGCAGGTGAATACGCTACCGGGTACAAGGTGGCCGCTGCCGTGGAAACAAAAGTGCAGGATAAGGCTCAACGGTTGGTGGCTTGCATGGTTGATCGATATGGTCGGGCAACCGATCTTCGCTTTCACCAATATTCCATCACCCTCGACATGACGGAGTATCACACATTCCGTGAGATTCATCCTCAAACCCCGGCCGTGATCATCGAAACCGGATTCATGTACTTGGACCGTGAATTCTTGACCAAGCACCGCGATAAGGTTGCACGTGGTATTGCGGATGGCATCCTTTGTTATGTAAACAATGAGCCAGCCGATCTTGATTGGGAGGAATAACCTTGGTAGGGGCTCGTAGCAGCGCTGATCAAGACTACCTCGCCGCCCTGAAAGCAGCACGTGCTGCGCTCGCGTCGGGCAAACGGGCTGAGGCGCGAAGGTTGGCACAGAAAGCAGCTGAGATCGCGCCATCCACAGAAGGACCGTGGTTATTCTTGGCCGCTGTATCAGAACCGCAAGCTGGTTTGGCGTATGTCGCGCGCGCTCTGGAAATCAACCCTGATAACCCCACGGCTCGCAAAGCGCTTCGTTGGACCATGCGACGCTTATCGCCGCAGGAGCGTAAGGAAGCAGTTCGAGAAGCCCGGCTTCCTGAAAATCTTGTATACAAAATTGCTCCTTGGGAATCTTTGGCTTTAAGGCGATTGCTATCGGTCCGAGTATTTCTTTCGGCAGTAGTATTAGCCTTGGGAGTCGGTATCTGGTTGGGCAATCAACCTGCTGATGCTCAACAACCTCAGGTTGCATCGGTCCCATTAGCGAAGGCATCCTTTACTCCTACGCCAACGAACACGCCCACGACTACATTGACTCCCACGCCCACAAATACACCCACCCTTACACCCACAGCGACACCCACGATAACTCCAACCCGTCGACCGAATGTTTCTTGGACCTATAGCCTGGACCCTAAAGAACTCGCTGAGGAAGGGCGGTGGATTGATGTCAATGTCACCAGACAAGAAGTTACGGCATATGTGGGAGCTACTTCTGTCAGGCAGTTTGTCGTATCAACCGGAACCAGAGCTCATCCGACAGTCATCGGTCAATTTCGTATTTATGCAAAATATAGCGCCGCTCCTATGTCTGGCCCCGGTTACTATCTGCCAGGAGTGCCCTTTATAATGTATTTCTATAAAGGCTATTCTTTGCATGGAACGTATTGGCATGATAACTTCGGTACACCGATGAGTCATGGTTGTGTCAATATGCGAACGCCGGAAGCTGAGTGGTTATATGACTTCGCCTCCTTAGGCACTTTGGTGAATGTCCATCCCTAAGACTCAGAATCTTTGTTAGCGCCCTTACTTATTTGATGGGGGATGAGCGTTAGTCTAAGAAGCGACCCAAAAACAGAAGTCGTATTGGCTATATCATGTTCAAGTTGCGCGGATAGCGATCTTTATTAGGCTATCAGGGTATTTGGTAAGAAATATAACATCGCACAACGCAGGGGTTGATTGTGGCTAAGCTAACGATTGAGGGCCATGGAACCTTCGACGTTCCCGAAGGGAAAAGGTTGGTGAAAGCGATCGAGGATGCGGGTGTCGATATCCTCCATCGCTGCGGGGGATTTGCCAGATGCACGACATGTCGTGTTGAATTCATCGAAGGCGAACCTCAGCAACAGACGGTTGCAGAGCGCGATAAGCTACGAGAGAAGGGCGAATCTGGTATCCGGCTCTCCTGCCAGTGTCTTGCTGAAGATGGTATGCGCGTGCGTGTGATCAACACACTCCAGTCCACTGGGCTCGACAGCCCCGGCGATGAACCGGCGGATGAGATCACACCGGAACCGGAATGGATCCCGCTCGAGAGGTGATATTAGGTGGCTCGTGTAGCGTTGTTCTCAGGATTGGTGATCGACGAATACGATAACCCTGTCGACGTGACCTCAGTAGGCGGGGAGTCCTTCTACGTTGTGGATGATGCTGGATTCCGTCGACATGTTGAGAGTGAACTTGTCGACCGTCAGGTGCTAAAACATCTTTATGAAATGATTCAGGGGCATGAGGAGTTGATCAGTGAGGGAACGATGAAGATGCTCGGGCAGGAGGATATCTTCACGAAGGCAATGATTGAAACCTCTCTAAGAAATCTTGATGATCAATTCGATGAATTAATCGAGCGTGGGATGCCTGAAGAAGCACGTGCCTGGCTTGGGATGATCGGTTTTCATGTGGTGATCAATATCCATGGAGAAGTTGTAAAAATCGAACAACCGAGTTCCCCGATCGACCCATACGAATAACGCTCTGCTAGTTGACGGTTAAGTGTTGATGCATGTCTAATGTTGCTATAGTAGAATGAAACCATCATGTCTTCTGAGGTGGTAATGTGACTTTATCTGAACATATCATTGATGTGTCTGAAGCTACTTTTGAGAACGAAGTCTTGCTTCGGTCTCACGACAGACCAGTTGTAGTTGACTTTTGGGCGACTTGGTGTGGTCCATGTCGTATGCTAAGTCCTATCTTGGAGCGACTTGCAATAGAGGCTGGCGGATCCTTTCTCTTAGCAAAGGTTAACGTAGATGAGAATCCCAACCTTGCTATCCGCTATGGTGTGCAGGGGATTCCCGCGGTTAAGGCCTTCAAGAATGGTCGGGTTGAGTCAGAATTTGTAGGAGCACAGCCAGAACCTATCGTGCGTCGTTTCATGCAGAATCTGGTTCCTAGCGAATCTGAGCAAGCTGTTGAAGGTGCACAAAGCTTGTTGGCTACTCGTCATTGGAAAGAAGCGGAAGAGGCCTTTCGCGAAGTTCTGGCCGAGGATGAAACAAACTCTGCCGCTGCACTGGGATTGGTGAAGAGCCTTCTGATGCAAGGTCTGGGTAAGGAACCCATTAAAATTGTCGATCACTTCCCATCTGGAACGGAGTGGGCTGAGGCAGAAAGATTGAAACCTCTGGCGGAGATCTTAGCAGAAGTTGAGGAAAATGGTCCTTATCCTTCAGACGACCCACTAGCTGCTCGATTCTATCAAGCCGCGCGACTCATATCACGGGACAACCTGCCAGCAGCCATGGATGGTTTGTTGGATATCCTACGCGAAGATAAAGAGTATCGAGAGGGTTTACCTAAACATATATTGCTGGCATTGTTCACCTTATTGGGTGATGGTGATCCTCTAACAAGACAATATCGAGACGAACTAGCCTCAGTCTTGTTTTAACTAAAGGTAGCCTGAACAAAGAGAACAACGGTGAATGTTGGATGTCGGCCTAAGACCACACTACATTAACCGCTTGATGCCCTTTTGTTAGCAGGCTCGACACTCCCTGAACAATAAATCGGCGCTGGATTTAAGAACCCGTACATCTCCACCAGGAGATAGCTGATAGAAGATTAAGGGCTGTTTCATCTGTCCATTGTTTAACCACACCTCAATGAACTTACCATATCCCCACTAATTCATCTATGAGGAACATCCATCGCTAAAGTGACGGATAAAGAAAAACACCCCGATCTTAGGATCGGGGTGTTGTACTACGAATATTGGAGCATCTATTCTCCAGTGGATCCCTCAAGGATCAACGTTCCCCATGTGGTTGGATCGGTCACCCGACGAGTGTTCACGCTGGAAACCATGGACTGCCAACTGGAGGTTCCCACGGTATCATTGTCAGATAGGGAGAGCGCGAAACCAAATCGAGTACCATCCGCTGGGGTGACATCAAATACAGTCCATGGAATTTTCGCCTCTAAAACGTATCCACCATCTTTACGACCAGCTTCGACGACGACCGTTCTTAGCCAAGATTCCAGATATCTGGGGTACCAGCGATAGGCTTCGCTTTCGAGTGAATCAAAGTTGCCAGGGGACAAGCCGATTTGGTAATCGTCACCGCTCATGACCGCTGAGTGAAAATCTCCTGCCAGGTCTGTATCAAGTTGAATTTCGACATCGTCCCCCCTGTACATATACCTACCCCATGAAACTTGGACAAAGGTGTCGTCTGTGCGGTTAACAGCTAAGTATAAGTAGTCGGTGTCCCAACCAATATAAAAGGTGGCCGAAAGATCGCTTGCGCCGGTCCAGTTATCCCCAGCGTAAGGCACCGTTTCTTCGGCGCTATAGGCGGTCGTTGACCATCCGCTTATGTCTCCGTCTATGATGGGAGGCGTGCTTAAGTAGGTCGCGGTGATCGGGCTTCCGTTTGGACGTTCACTCAAAGAGCCCATCGTAGCAGATGGGAGTGGGGTAAGTCCGGTTGGGGTGGCAACAGCTGTACCCGATAGGCTCGTCTCTGTTGCAGATATTGCTTCCTCAGTGGGCGTAACCGTTGCAGGGGGTGAGGTAGCGCTTGGAGTGATCGCAAAGATCGCCGTGTGGGTTAAGTCGGGCGTGGGAAAGGTGAACGGCGTCGGCGAGGCGAGGCTCGGCAGTGTGCATGAAGTGGAGAACATTGCCAGGAGGATCATTACCAGCATTCGGCTACGTATAGCCATGTCGACCTCCAATAGAAACGTTTGAAAAGGTTGCCTGGATTGTACAGCGATAATGGGAATTGCAAAACCTACCCCCAGGTCTTGAATAAGTTCATTTCGATGATCTTGGGTTTTGAGGAATACGTATTGTTTATATGCCTCGAGATCAAAGTGGCGACTTGAGAGGAGACATCATCATTATTATGATTCTGGGTGGAAGCTGAAACCAAAGCCATGGCAAACGTGGAGCCGTTGACTATCTAAACTTCTAAGTGATATAACCTTGAATCCATTCCAAGGGACTCAATTGGAACCAGCACTTTCCCAATTGGACGTGGAGAGCGATGGTTCCACAATTCGAAGCTTTAATATACTTTTCTTCGTGAATCTTATCTGAAGCTCAGTAGGGCGGGTGGGATTCGAACCCACACGAGGTCTCCCTCAGAGGATTTTAAGTCCCCGACGTCTGCCAATTCCGCCACCGCCCCTATGTCATATTGTAACCCTGACACTGAATGCGTCAAGAGAAGCACCCTGAGCTTGATGTAGGTTAGCGAAGGGGAGGCTTATCATGTAGGGGCAATTCACCGTTCGTACCGCGAGAACCGGCCAGGGTGCGAGACGACATGAATTGCCCTTATGTCATTGAGGGGGATTGAAGCTCAGAATGACATGGCGTTTCGAGAGCTATTTCTTAAGTTTGTTCCCAGTTGAAGGTGACGAGTGCCATGTCTGTATATTCCATATGATTTGGAGTCCAAAAGCTCTGTTTTTGGGCTCAAGCAGAGCTTGCGCACTCCAGAATGCTTTGAATTCAAACAAGCTGTTTTGAGTGTTAGCAGAATTTTCGAACCAATGAGATCCTAGCATTCACAAATCCTACTATTGTCGCAAGCAGAGCTTGCGAACTCCAAAATACAGCTCTACATACAGAAGTGGATTAGAGTGGGGTAGATGCTCGTGCTGAGCTGTCTCGTATAAGTAAAAGTTCACAAAATGCTCAGATGAGCCCCTATGCTATAATCCGGCCTGAAAGGGTCCAGTAAATGTTTAAAGGTTTAACCAAGCTTATTGGTGGTGATCCGATACAGCGCAAGCTTGTAAGTTACGCCGAGGTTGTGGCTCAGATTAACGCCCTCGAGTCGCAAATGCAGGCGATGAGCGATGTGGCTCTCCAGGCAAAGACGGAGGAGTTTCGAACACGTCTAGCTAATGGTGAGACGATAGACGATTTGCTTCCCGAGGCTTTTGCCGTTGTTAGAGAGACATCCGTTCGCACCATCGGTTTACGTCATTACGATGTCCAGTTAATCGGGGGGGTTGTGCTGCATGAAGGCACAATCGCTGAGATGCGTACTGGTGAGGGCAAGACACTGGTTGCTACATTGCCAATCTACCTCAATGCAATCGGGGGTAAGGGTGTCCATCTTGTCACCGTAAACGACTATCTGGCCCGGCGTGATGCCCGTTGGATGGGTCCGGTTTTCCATTTTTTAGGTCTCAGTGTGGGTGTTCTGCAACAGGCTGCGCGCACCGAGGGTGGTCGAAAGGCTTTGTTGTACGATCCCAGTCGTGAATCTGCCCAAGAGGATGCGCATCAATTCCAACTTGTCGACCGTAAATTGGCGTATGCTGCCGATGTGACCTATGGTACGAACAACGAATTTGGCTTCGACTACCTGCGAGACAATATGGCCAGGAACCTGGAGGCTCGTGTTCAGCGTAGCCATCATTTCGCCATCTTGGACGAGGTCGATAACATTCTCATCGACGAAGCCCGTACACCGCTTATCATCTCTGGTCCCGCACAGGAGGACCCAGAACTTTATGTGCAGATGGCTCGTGTAGTGAAGCAGTTGCGTCCAGAAGATTTCGAAATCAGTGAACGCGATCGCACGGTTGCTCTGACGGAGATCGGCGAGGACAATGTCGAGCAATTGATCGGGTCGCCATTGCGCGACCCTGATCGCCCGGAGGACATCACGCCCGAACAAGCGCGCTTGCTTGGTCACCTGGAACAGGCTTTGAGGGCGGAGCATCTCTTCAGTCGTAACAAACAATATGTGGTGCAGGGTGGCAGGGTGGTTATCGTTGATGAATTCACCGGTCGATTGATGCCCGGAAGACGCTGGTCCGATGGCCTCCACCAAGCCGTTGAAGCCAAGGAAGGGGTGCGCGTGAGGCAAGAGAATGTCACTTACGCCACCGTTACCTTACAAAATTATTTCCGGATGTATGAAAAACTCAGCGGTATGACCGGTACTGCACTGACTGAAGCAGAAGAGTTCAACAAGATTTACAACGTTGATGTGATCCCGCTGCCTACAAACCTGGAATTCATCGCCATGAAGCCTGATTCGAAGATTATGGAGATTGAGTACAGGGAAAACGGTAACAAATTCAGTTACTACGCCAATACTGATGATGCTGAAAAGTTCCCGGTTTTCTGGCGTCGCAAGGATTATCCAGATGTGGTGTATCGGACGGAGGAGTCGAAGCTGAGAGCGGTTACCTCCGAGATCCTTCAGCGACATGCGCGAGGTCAGCCACTGCTTGTCGGCACGACTTCGGTAGAGCTGTCGGAGACGATATCCAATCGGTTGGGAGCTGAGCCGCTCCAACGATTAGCTTTGACCATGATTTTGCGGGATGCTTATCTTGAGACAAACGAAATTCCGACTGACGGCATGCGAGTGGAGGAGTTGGATCCACTCAGCATGCCGCTCAAGGAGCTCAATCAGAAAGTTCTACGTGAGGTCGGGAAACCCCTCGGTATCTCTCTGAATCCAACTCGACCCGAGAATATCGAACGACTTGCTCGCGTTCTGGATCTTGACAGTCAGTATCACGAACAGCTTGTTAATCTATTGCGGAGTGGTATTCGGCACAATGTGCTCAACGCGAAAAAGCATACCGAAGAATCACAGATTATCGAAGGAGCGGGAGCGAAAGGCGCGGTCACCATTGCCACCAATATGGCAGGACGCGGTGTGGATATTGTGCTTGGTGGAAGCCTGGGCGACGAAGTTGCACGTCGGGTAACCCGTGTGGCCCGTGAAACCTACGAGAAAACCGGCAGAGACCAAGACCGTGAGGAAATGGCCCGCATACTGCGAGCCGGCTCCGGAACAGGATACGGCAAGGCATCGCATGTTCAGCGACTTGAGAAATGGCGTCGCGAATACGCCGAAATTAATCGCAGTGAAATGGGTATTTATGAATCAGATGTTGAAGAATTTGATCGGTTCATCACAGATCGTGAGGAGGTACTTCAAGAAGGTGGATTGCATGTTATCGGTTGTGTGCGACATGAGGCGCGTCGCATCGACAACCAACTGCGTGGCCGTGCCGCCCGTCAAGGTGATCCGGGTTCGTCCCAATTCTTCTTGTCCTTGGAGGACGAACTGATGCGTATCTTTGGTGGATCTCAGGTCGGAAATATCATGCAGAGGCTAAACATCGATGACGCCATGCCGATTGCGCATAACATTGTCGATCGGACGATCGAGCAAGCCCAGACTCGGGTTGAGGGGGCTAATTTTGATACTCGTAAACATTTGCTCGAGTATGACGATGTGCTTAATCAACAGCGGGAAGTCTTCTATGGTCAGCGGAATCGCGTCTTCGCGAAAGATGACCTAGGCGATGATATCGCTGAGATGTTGCATTTCGAAATCGAGCGTCACGTTGAGGCCGCATTAGATGATCCAGAAGGCCTGTGGAGATTACTTGCCTGGCTCGAGGAAATGCAGCCGACGGTCGACTTGGACGCAGAAGAGCCGTATCCGTCGTTTATGCTGCGTCTGTTGATTGACCAACTATCAACAAACCGAGAGCCCGATGCGTTACAAGAAGCGTTGCTTACGGTTGCACGTCAAGCGCTTGAAGAACAGCAGGAACATCTACTGCTCGCAATCGAAAACCAGCTCACACGCGCTGTCGAGCGCTTGGAAGACCAGGTCGCGCAAAGGGTAGAGATGGCTGATATGGCGGTCGAAGGTGCGTTTTTAGAGGCCGAGGAGACGGAATCCGAGGTCAATCTAACTGAGCTGATTAACGCAGTGGAAGCCGCATCTGGTATGAGAATCCAAATGAGTGAGGATGTCCTCGACCAATTGCGAGCGGATCCTTACAGGTTCCGAGACAATATGCCCCAGCTTTGATGCCTTCTCTAGGGTATGGGAGGAGCGGACAGAACGACTGTTGACAGATATCGAACGTGATTTGGAGAACGCGCTCGGGCGAGCGGATCAGGTGGACGAGGGGTTAATCAATCGTCTCCTGGTTCAGATGAGCTATGGTCGAAGAGCGTACTTCGATCGCAAGACGCACCAACGTCAGTCGGTGGTTGTTGCTCGTCTCTCATATGTCTACTCCGCGGCAAGATTGCTGGAGGGAGAGGATCATACATCACTGGTGGAGCGGGTTATGTCTCATCTCGAGGGTGCTCGCGCTGCGCTCCAACTGGGATTAGGCAGAGCGGAAATGTCTCGTTACGCGGGAAGCAGGCTGGATCAGCTTGATCAGCGTACCCGTGATACCTTACGAGCAGCGATTAGAGAGGAGCAGTTCACTCAGATAGATATCGAAAGCCCCATCAACCAGCTTCCTGATGAGATCCAAGATCATATTCAGCGGATTCTCGGAGAAGGGGCATTGAGCCAAATCTACCGCGAATTAATCCTCTCCGTCGGCGATAGACTGTGGGTAGAGTACTTAACCCGTATGGAAGCTCTTCGCACGTCAATTGGCCTCGAGGCTTACGGACAGCGAGATCCGCTGGTGCAATACAAGAGTCGTGCTTTTGACATGTTTGGTCAGCTTTTAGCTGACATTCGTGCCGGTGTGATTTCTCGCTTGTTCAGCATGTGGGCACCTGGACGTCCTTCGACAGCACCGGTTTCCGCGCCACGAAGACCGCGCGAGAAAACACCGATAGAAACGAAAGAGGCAACGACAAAGACGAAACGCAAACGAAAGCGGAAACGTCGTCGTTGATGAGGCTCCTTGGTTAATGTTTTCGTCGATGTGTTTGTGTATAGCTGAGGGGGACAATCTACCTGTTCCCATTCCCAATTCTTGGTGGTAACGTAGATCCATGATACCCCCATCTGCATCCGACTCGACACAAAGGTATCCTCGTGTCTGAAATCGCGTCTACCCTCCATACTGAAATGGAGAGATTACCGAAAGTGGATCTCCACCGTCACCTGGAAGGTTCTTTGCGTGTCGAGACTTTAATCGACCTGGTAAGACGCGAGCGGCTTAACCTACCAAGTGACAAGAAAGCCTTACAGGCAATGGTTCAGATGCAACCAGGTGAACCTCGAACCTCGGCCAATTTCCTGGCTAAATTTCAGCACCTCAGGAGCTTCTTTCGTTCTCCCGAGATCATACATCGGTTCACTTGGGAGACGATCGCTGATGCAGCGGCAGATAACGTTCGCTATCTAGAGTTGCATTTCACTCCCGTCGCCTTATCTGAGACGGGGGAATTCCCGCTATCGGAGGTCGTTGATTGGGTCATCGAATCGGCTTCCACAGCCGCGGTAGAGCATGCACTGGAGCTCGGATTGATCCTTAGCGTAAATCGTCACGAGGGGGTTAAATACGCTGAACAAGTTGCTCATATTGCGCTTGATCGCAGTGATCGAGGTGTCGTCGGTTTAAGCTTGGCGGGAGACGAAGCTGGTCATTCAGCCGAGCCGTTCGAACCGATTTTTTCCGCGGTAAGGAAAGCCGGTCTGGGAATCAGCATCCACGCTGGTGAGTGGGCAGGACCCGAAAATATTCGCTTCGCGATTGAAGCCATGGGAGCGCCAAGGATAGGACATGGTGTGAGGGTCATGGAGGATCCGGCGTTGGTGAGGTTGGCACGTGATCAGCGCGTGGCTTTTGAGATCTGCTTGACCAGCAATATACAATCAGGAGCCGTTTCTAATATCCGCGATCATCCCCTTCCCGAGATGCTTCAAGCGGGATTGCAAGTGACGTTGAACACCGATGACCCAGGTGTGTCGAATACTCGTTTGTCGGATGAATATACGCTCGCAATAACCGCGCTCGATCTTTCGTATGAAAGTATTAAAGGTTTAATCCTTGCGGCCCTTCAGGCCAGCTTTTTACCTCCGCAGAAGAAAGCAAGTCTTGAGTCTGAATTTCTAGCTGCGATCTTATGAATGCACTGAAAACTACCCGTGAGGAGTCTTCCCTCAATCTGTCATTGCGAGCACGCCAGGGCGACGAAGCAATCTTTTGGTTGAGGAGATTGCTTCGCCCCTGTGGGGCTGGCAATGACAGATGGGTGTGGACGCAGCCCTCACCCCCACATATACCAGTCCTCCTCTCGCAGTTGATCTTCTTCAGTGGATTCATCTCCTCATCCAATTGAGCGGGGGAAGAATGCGTTTCGGTGACCTGGAGATCGATCTGGTCAGTGACGGCGTGGTTTGGTTAGACGCTGGTGGTCCCTTTGGGCTTGTACCGAGGGAATTGTTTCAACGCGTCTTCCCTCTACGATCAGATAATACTGTCCCGATGTCTTTGACCTGTATGTTGGTGAGATCTCGTGGGAAAACGATCTTGGTTGATACAGGTTTGGGTACAAAGCTAAAACCCGAGGAGAGGGGACGATGGAGATTGGAGAGGGCTGACGGTGATCTACTAAAAGCTCTAGCGAAGATCGGTATTTCAGCGGAAGAAATTGACATCGTGATTAACACCCATCTCCACGCTGATCACTGTGGGGGCAACACGACTCGTGAAGGGGATGCCATCGTAGCAACATTCCCGAGAGCGGAATACTGGGTCCAGCGTATCGAATGGGCGGAAGCATATCATCCAGATGAACGCACTCGTGGTACCTATTTCCATAAAAACTATGTACCTTTGATGGAGGAGGGCCGGTTACGCTTGTTGCATGGAAACACGGAGGTGACCGATCAAGTTGAATGTATTGTGACACCTGGACACACCCGAGGACATCAATCCGTTCGGTTGCGAGCGGATTCTTGGGATGGATTGTATCTTGGGGATATGGCCACCTATGCGGTGCATTTTGCCCATACCTCATGGTTAACGGCTTACGATGTTTTACCGTTGGAGAATGTTGAGACAAAGAAACGCTGGCAACACTGGGCATTAAAAAAGCGGGCTTGGCTCTTCCTAGAGCATGACCCGCTCATGCCTGTCGTCCACCTCGTTGAACGTGACGGACGGAAGGATATCTTGCCGATTGAAGCGGCTCAACCTCTCATTGATCTTCTTCCCAGGCAGCTACAGCCTCTCGAATAACTCTTTGGATGTCCGAATCCGGTACCTCGTCGAAAGCATAACTGTGGACACCAACGAGCACCCTCACGGTACCCCCTGGCCCTTCAATCAAACGTATAGCTTTGTTTTCCTCTGAAGAGTCAGCTAATTGATGTTTAAGGATCTCGTTGATCTGCTCGATCATACTTGTTGGCTGTAGGGGAATCTTTTCGCGTTCTCTATCCGAAATTCGCTCATTGAGGTCAGCCCCTGTGAGCCACTTGTTAAGATCTAAGATGGCGAATTCAACACGATTCCAATCATCTGAGACCTTCAATTGATCCGCAGATGTGTATTCGCGATCGCCCACTTGTACGATCAATTCGCCAGTGCCCTCATCGCGCATTAAATTTGCGATAGGGATCATGACCCGTTCACCCTTAGGGAATTCAAGTTGGACGGTTTCTAATTCAGGTTCCTCTTCGTTAGTTTCTTGTAATTCAGTTTCTACAATCGGTGGAGGTTCAGGCTGAGCCTCGGACTGGGGAGTAGGCGCTTCCTCAATAGACACCTCTTCATCGTCTTGAGGAAAGGATCGCTCGTCCTCGGTGGTTTCTTGTTCAGCTGATACCCTATCAGGTTCAGCCGCAGCTTCCTTGTCTTCGTCGATCTCTTCTTCTTGTCTACCGCTTGTGAGGATGTAATAGGCTAAGAAAGCGAGAATCAGTGCGATACCGATCAGCACAACACCGATGACCAAATTATTGTCCGCGGTCATACGTCAACCTTCCCTTGACATGTCGGGCAGAAATGGGTTCCGCGCTGGCCAACGATGATCCTTTCGATCGACGTGCCACATCTTAGGCACGGTTCTCCGGATCGACCGTAAACTCTGAAGTGGTGCTGGAATTCGCCCCCACGGTAAACCCAATCGATGCTTGCGCCGTTGTGATGCAATCCCATATTAAGCGCATCTCGGATACCTTGCCATAGTGCTGTTATCTCATTCATGTCGAGGCTGTCACTGCAACGTAGGGGGTGCAGTCGCGCATGATGCAGCGCTTCATCTGTATAAATGTTCCCTAAACCGGCGAGGAAAGTCTGATCCATTAACAGAGGTTTTAGGACTCTGCGTCGTTTGACAAGGCGTGACGCCAGTATGAGTGGAGTAAAGCTTGCGTCCAGAGGCTCGGGACCGAGTTTTCCAAGAATGATATCCGGATCATTGAGCAAGAAGATCTTGCCGAATTTTCGGGCATCGCTGAACCGCAACTCTTGACCATCTTCGAGATAGAAGACCGTCCGGTCGTATCTTCCTGCTGGTGTATCTGCGGGGACCAGTGCTAAATCACCGCTCATTCGGAGGTGGATCAACATTGTGCCGTAGTCGAGTGGGAAGACAAGATACTTTCCCCTCCGATCAACTTCTTTGATTGTACGCCCCTGTATTCGTCGTCTAAAAGTAGTTACGGAAGGCATCGCGATATGGCGCGGCCAACGAATGGTCACCCGTTTGATGCGCTGACCGGGAAGCGGCGGTGAGCCGTTTCCATGCTGCAATGTCTGCGCAATGGTCTCAACTTCAGGCAATTCAGGCATTTAGGGAGATTATACAATTTCCCATGCATGGAATAAATACTTGGCAAGGGTGGGGGTCAGGACGACTAGAAATCTATCAACGCTTATTTGATGAACAATTGTTGCTGTCGGCAAGTTGTCATTCTGAGCGCCGCTAGGCGCGAAGAATCCCTGTGATGTAACGAGTGCATAAGTTTCAGCATAGGGTTTCTTCGCTCGCGGAGCCGAAGGTCCTGAGCGGAGCCGAAGGGCTCACTCAGAATGACATAGGAGTGGATGAAATTTTATACGTCCTTTGGTATCGCTTTGGCAACTTCGGAAATCGGGGTCGTCAATATCATCGAAGACAATATCAGCCTATGATCTCAGCGTATGGTGATCAAATCCCTGATCGATTCGAACTTAGATGGTCCAATGCCTGAGACGTTGAGCAGATCCTCAATCTTGAGAAAGGGACCATGCGTCTCGCGGTACTCGACGATTTTCTTAGCCAGGCTTGGACCGATCCCTGGCAAAGTCTCGAGTTTGGCAGCCGCCGCGGTGTTGATGTTTATCTTGTCTACAGAATTTGGAACGAAGATCGGAACAGGGGAGTAGGTCTCAGTGGTGTTATCACCCTCAACCGGAACATAGATCTGCTGGCCATCTTCGAGTACAGCGGCCATGTTAACCATGTCCAGAATCGCCTCTTCGAGGGGTCCTCCAGCCGCCTCAATCGCCTGGGAGACGATCGCTTCCATGGGCAATAGATAAACTCCAGGCTCAACAACTGCTCCTGCTACATGAACACGAAGCGATTCTGGTGTGGGTGGCGGTAGCAGTTCAATGGGTTGTCCACGTGGCTCGGAGATAACAAGCAGTAGGGCTCCAGAAAAGATCAAGCCGATCGTAAGACCGGCCAGAAATGTTCTGCTGCTTTGAAACATTCTTTCCCCCTAATCAAACAGCATGGACAACGCCATTATAGGGTAATAGGCGCACCTTGCCAAACCCATTATAATCGACGCATGTCACGTTTCTTTACACGTAAAGGGGATGACGGAACCACGGGTTTGTTAGGAAGAGGTCGCGTACCTAAACACGACCTCCGACCGTGGGCCTATGGAACCGTGGATGAAGCCTCCGCAGCTTTGGGCTTGGCGAGGTCTTTGCTGGCTTCGGAAGAAATTTGCGAAGTACTGACTCAAGTACAACGTGATCTTTACCATCTGATGGCTGAGGTTGCTGCAACAAAAGAGGAAGCAGAGCGATTCAGGACAATCGAAGCCCAACATATAGAGTGGCTAGAAGTCCAGATCGAGAGGTTTGGCAGTGATCTTGATGTACCAAGTGAGTTTGTGTTGGGAGGTGGTACCACATCGGGAGCTGCACTCGACTTGGCACGCACAATCGTTCGTCGGGCCGAACGCTTGGTGGCAGAATTACAGGAGGAAGGTGAATTATCGAATCCGTACCTGCTGCGGTATCTCAATCGATTGTCCAGCTTATGTTTCGTACTCTTATTGTTGGAAAATCATGAAGCAGGTATCGATCACACGAACCGAACCAAAGGGGAGGGCGGGTGACCGGGACGATCATCAACATCGCGACCGTGTTGATCGGGGGCACACTGGGTTTAATCTTCGGCCCTCGACTGAAAGCACGGTTTCGAGAGACGGTTATCATAGCCCTGGGGCTCTTCACGCTGGCTGTTGGTGTCAGTATGTTCATCAGCAGTCTAGATGTAGAAGGGGAGAACATACTTGTACCGCTTATAAGCTTGCTGCTGGGAGGTTTGTTAGGAGAGTGGTGGAGGATTGAACATCGATTGAAATCTCTAGGAGCCTCATTGGAGGTCAGATTCACACGGGGAATTGAATCAACGGCTGGAAGCGGATTTGTCCGCGGCTTCTTGTCGGCGAGCTTGCTTTTTTGTGTCGGCCCGATGACGATTCTCGGATCGATCCAAGATGGTCTAACTGGAGATTACCAATTGTTAGCGATTAAATCGGTGCTCGATGGCTTTGCTGCATTAGCGCTAGCCTCAACCCTGGGTCTTGGTGTGCTTTTCTCAGTGCTTGTGGTTCTGACCTACCAGGGCGGTATAAGTTTGATTGCAGCGCAGGCTCAGGCTTTCCTGGATGAGGTGATGATAGCAGAGATGTCCGCTGTGGGCGGCGTATTACTCTTAGGTCTAGCCATCGGAACGTTATTGGAACTGCGACCCATTCGCGCAGGGAATTTGCTGCCAGCGCTGCTCGTGGCACCCCTCTTGGTATATCTATTGCGTTTGTTAGGCATGGGGTAGCGCGGACCATATCGGTGGGGTATTGTTGAAACCGAGGCTGTGCCAGAATGGCACCGTCCTAGGTTGAAAACTAATATCACAAGTGGGTTTTACCCTCACCCCGCCCTCTCCCTGAAAGGGAGAGGGCGAAAGAATCGGTCGGGCGTGAGAACCCGACCTGCTTATGGAGGACGCAAACCCTCTCCCTGAAAGGGAGAGGGTGCTTGTTTTTCTATTTCGACGAATTTCTGACATTTATGGAGAGGGACTTGCGACCTCAGACAACGCGGCCTCGATTTCAGCCTGGAAATCGGAGAAGGGTTGCGCTCCTCGAAAGAGGTTGCCGTTGATCAGGAAGTTGGGCGTAGAAGTAATCTCGTAACTGGCGGCATTGAGATAGATGTCTTGGATTTGACCTTCGTATCGATTCTCACGCATACAAGTTTGAAAACGACCAACATCAAGGTTAGCGCTTTCAGCGATTGTTTCAAGAAGGCGATCGATATTTCTTGTCGAGTACAAGCTGGCTTGATTGGCGTATAGAAAGTCAGCATATTGCCAGAAATTTCCTTGTTCAGAGGCACATAAGCTCGCGTGTGCAATTGGGAGGGACTCCTGACCGAGAGGGAAGGGGTTAAAAACGAAGTAGACTTGTCCGGAGGCGACATATTGCTCGACGATTTGCCCTAAAGTGCTCCTGTGGAAAGCGCCACAGTATGAGCAGAGGAAATCGGAGTATTCCTCGATCACCACCGGTGACTGAGGATCCCCCATGGCGGTGCCATCCGCCAAAGGGAAGGATCTTGTTTGAGGAATAACGATATCCTCGAGGGGGGCGAATTGAGGCCAGAGGATGATCGCAAGAAGGATCAAAGCGGCCCCGAAAATAATTAAGATGGTGATCAATTGTCGCTGTCGACGTTGACGTTCTCGTTTTTCGCGTATTTCAGCGCGTTTGCTCATACCAACCCTTAGCTCATTAAGATGGTCTCAATCCTCCCATAGAAGAGGATATTTGTCCATATCATACAGTAGTCAGTAGTCAGTACACAGTAATCAGTACACAGTAATCAGTACACAGTAATCAGTACATAGTAATCAGTAATGACGATTTTTAAGTGCGGACGCTCCATGAAAGCAGCAACTCAATTCAATACTGATGTCTGACTACTGACATCTGAATACTGACTACTGAATGGAGACCGAGAACTAGATATGAACCAAGACCCACTCGACCATCTCCTGAATGACCTGATCCTTTTCGGGTTCGTTATGAACCTCATGGAAAAGGGTTGGCCAGATGTGTAAGGTCTTGTCTGAGCTCCCGATCGCTTCATAGAACTCCTCAGTCGCGGAACGATCGCATAAGCGATCGATTTCACCATGGATAAGGAACACAGGTAAATGAAAGTCGGCAGCCCGTTCCAGCATTTCCTCACCTACTGCGACCATATCAACGAACAATCGACTGCTTGCCCAATCATGGACCAATGGGTCGTCTATATACGCCTGAACAACGAGTGGATCGCGCGAGAGATCTGCGGCGATGAGACCGCTGTGTTGCGAAAATGTAGGCCATATGCCAGCCATCACTTTTCCCATGAGCGCTTTTACAGGGGGCACGTCTGCACTGATGCGCAAGCTAGGACCGGTGGCGAGAATGCCATTGAGTTGCTCGGGTCGATGAAGCCCAAAGCTCAGGGCTAATGCACCTCCCAAACTATGTCCGTAGAGGATCCGGGTCTTCTTTGGATTAGTCCGAGATAGTAATAACTCAATGTCGTCAAACCATTGGGTTAGGCTAGGGGTATGGCCGCGGGGGCCTTCTGAACGCCCATGACCGCGTAGATCGATGGCATGGAAAGCGAGCCCAGCTCCCGTAAAAGCAGCGGCTACATGTTCATAGCGACCGGAGTGTTCACCTATACCATGCACAAGACAGACGGTTGCGCGTGCTGGCGTATCCGGTTCCCACGCCCGCCAAAATAGTTGCACGTTGTCGCTAGCTGTTAGTTGGTCCTGTTTCTGTTGCATGTCAGTTTTTCCCTTCCTGAACGGCAGAGGCCGTTGGTATCTGTCATTGGATAGAATTTCCAATGCAGGTCATCGATTCAACTCCACAAGTATAAAGTACCATACTATAATCATAATGAGAATTTAATGATTAATAGAAAGGATTTGAGATGGATTTCCTATTCGAGTCTTTACCCCTGATCTTCCTCATTTTGGTGTTGGTCTCGGTAATTCCTGCCGCGATTAAGATCGTGCAGGAGTATGAGCGAGGCGTCATTTTTCGTCTCGGGCGATTAGTAGGTGCGAGAGGGCCTGGGTTGTTCTTTATCATCCCAATCATCGACAGGATGATTAAAGTGGATCTTCGTGTGGTAACGCTGGATGTTCCCTCACAGGAGGTCATCACGCGCGATAACGTGACGGTAAAGGTTAACGCGGTGGTTTTTTTCCGCGTCGTGAATCCTAGTGATGCTATCGTCCAGGTAGAAGACTTCCAACGCGCGACATGGAACATCTCCCAAACGACACTCCGAAATGTTGTGGGTCAGTCAGAGCTCGACGATCTGCTATCTAAACGCGAACAGATCAATCAGCAGCTTCAACAGATCATCGACGAAACGACTGAACCATGGGGTGTTAAAGTTACCATCGTCGAAGTTAAAGACGTCGAGCTACCGCAACCCATGCAAAGAGCGATGGCCAAGCAGGCAGAAGCGGAACGCGAGAAGCGGGCGAAGATCGTCCACGCCGAAGGTGAATTTGATGCCGCTAAGAAACTCGCACAAGCGGCCCAATTGATGGCCAAACAACCGGTCTCGATTCAACTGCGCTACTTACAGACACTTACCGAGATCTCGGTGGAGAAAAACAGCACCATCATCTTCCCCGTACCGGTGGACATGTTAGAAGGGCTGCTCAGGCTGAGAAATCTCCCTGAAGAGTAGTGAAGAATGCACCCGGCGCTCGCAGGAGCGCCGGGTGTTCACCGCTAGTATTTTGCGGATGAGTCTTTAGGGGTTAATCTCGATCTGGCACCTCTCTAGCCAGTCTTGTCCGACGCCCTGGAAGATCTCCATCACCCCTCCAAACAATTCTTCCATTTCCTCGGTGAAGTCCTCTGCACTTATCTCTCCGAGAGCTCCTCCTGCTTCTTCCATGCCTTCAAACATCTCTTCGAAGGAAAGCCCATCGCTGACGGTCCATACCGCAAATTGCAGTCCAAACTGGTCCATGAAAGCGAGAGGATCCATTTCGATGTCCACCAAGGTCTCCTTGCAAATACACTGAGCTAGTTTTAGCAAGTCGCCTGTTGCCATGACACCTACATGGTACGTTGATCCACTTTCTGGTATGGCGTTGCTGCTATCGATGCAGATCACGTAAGGCGTTAGCGTAGCTTCCTCACCGGGAAGGAGAGAGGCGGAAGCTTCTTGGATGACCATGAGACGTTGTTCGTCACTCTCAGGTCCAGGATCAAAGATCAACCCGCACGGGATTGTCACGACGATTTCGCCGGTTGTGGGGTTTGTCACCTGAACTGTAAGTATCTGACCTGAGGTCTCATCTTCCGAAATCGATTCAACATATTCAATCGAAGCGTCACCAAACTGAACAGGTCCTTGTACACCTGCCTCAGCGGAAGGCTCGAGATCTTGTTCAGGGGCTTCAATCGCTTCGGTGGCGGCTACCTTCTCTGTGGCCACAGTCTGAGGGGTACACCCGGGAGAAGTGCTCAGGGTTACAAAGGCGATGAGAAGTAAGCCAACAACTGATGGTAGTCTTCTTCGCCTTGACATGAGAGTGTTGAGACCGTCAAGCCTTGCGTTGGATGGTTGATCTACTGATATTTTCTTTAAACTGCGGTTGAATTGTGATTTGCTCATGATGCTCCTTGTCTGTGGATATCAGGTCAAGATTGAAGGCGGAATCGAACAACCTGTTCCCTCGCTCGCAAAGATCTACTTACCTCTTAGAAAAGATAATTTTATACCGTTTCTAAATCGAGCCTAAGCCCCATCAAGTGTCAGGTAAATTGTCTTATTCCTCCGGAAGAGATGAAGAATCAGCATAAGAAACACAGGAGAAAATTCACCTTCTTGGGGCTTAGCAATTTGTATGTGCATGGTTCGTGTAATGGTCGTTCTAATCCGCCCATCTCTTGATCTTGGAAGCCTAGCCATCTAGCTGCAGTTGATAGACTGGGTGTCGTGAACCGGTATCGCGAAAGCCGAGCTTTCTATAGATACGAAGACTTTGTTCATTGTCGGTTTGAGTATTCACAGAGACCTTGAGCACCCCTTGGTGGAAGAAACGATTAATAACATCAACAACGAGCGCTTTGCCGAATCCACGTCCCTGCCATTGGGGAGTAACAGCTAATCGTGCCAGATGTGCACCGTAGATTGATGCGGTGCTGATCTGGTAGCCTAGCGGCTCATCGTTATGTTCGATAATTGTCGCGATGGCTGCATGTTTGTATGCTTGACGCAACGTCTCTGGGGAGTACTGCCAGATGTCCTGGAACGCGCTCTGATCTAGTTCAATAACCGCTTCAATATCCTTCGGCAGCATAGTGCGTACTGTGCCGAGAGGAAGGAGAGGGGTCGGAGGAGCTTCTCCACGGTGCTCGAGAAAAATCACGTCATTGGTGTGTTCAAAACCAAAGCCTTTTAAAATCGGTGCAAACCAGTCGCCGCTAAGGAGAGCTGCGGCTTGTTTCACATGGTTCGCGGAGATCTGCGCGACGGCATCGGGCCATAACTGATCCCATATATATGCTGGTGAATAATCCGCTGCGATTGAGAAAATTCGAAGCCAAGCAACCCGAGGAGGATCGGGCGGACATGCTAGACAACCAACAACGAGATCGCGATCAAGTGCTATAAGGAAAGGGCTCTCGCTGAGCAAATCCAATACGCTGACCCAATCGAAATGTTGATGTTGCCACCGTGCAGTTGATAGAAGAGCTGATATGCTGGCTCGATCAGACAGATCTGCGTGCTTGATGGACCAATGTTTAGAATTCACCATTAAGTTACCGTCTGATTAAGTACCTTGCTGTCGGAATTAGCGACCTAAGAAGCGATTCGGTAATTTGAGCAAGCAGCGAAGCAGGCGATCTCGAACTCCGGGGCGTGATTGGGAATCTAAGCTATGCTGCATCGTACCGAGAGCTTCTAATGGTCGACCTAGACGAAGCTGCAAATGAGAAAGCGACTGCATGGTATATCGGTGATGTTCGGTGTCACCGAGGTTTTCGAAGAGTTCAGCGGCCTGACGATAGGCTTCCTCCGCGCCCTTGAGTTCCCCACAGGCCTCAAGTGCTGAGCCAAGATTACCTAGAGCTTGTGCCGCCAGAGTTTCCTCACCAGATTGAATAAAGATTTCAGGCGCCCCTGTTGCGGCTTCTAATGCCTCTTCTGGCCGCTTTGTCTTGAGAAGCACGACGCTGAGGCTGCTTGCCATCTCCGCTGCTTTTACTTCATTGCCCTCAGCAAGGAAAGCCTGACGTGCAGTTGTGAAGGCCTGGATAGCCTCATCGAGGCGGTTCTCACGAAAGGCGTTCAGCGCCAGACGCTCAAGTTCGTTAGGTGAAGAAATTTCAGATGTCACAATGTGAGGTCGAGCAAACTCTCGGCGAGAGCACGTAGTTTCTCCACAGAGAGTTCGCTGATATGCTTGGCTGCCCTTAAATAACTCTGGTTTTCAGGTGTGCTAAGGAAGTCCCGCAGGTCTGATGGCAGTTGGAGTAAGTTCGCAAAGACCTGCTTGTTGGCGGCCCATTCTCCCACAGGGCCTTCTCGATCTATATAATCCTCAAGTGATTGACCCAAGACTTGCACAAGCCTTTCAAGCTCTGGCAACGGAATCGGTCGATCTCCACGTTCGTATACGCTGAGCCTTTTTGATCGTAACCCCGCGGCATCTGCCAAAGCACGGATGGACATCTCGGCTTCCATGCGGTGCTTGCGGAGCAAGGCACCGACCATCCGCTGTCGAAGAGAGACCATTGTGGTGGGATCGAATTCCGTCTTTTGTCCACCGGGGATCGTTGAACCGGTGGTGAAATGTTCAAGTGGGATATCTAGGTGATACGCGAAGAGTTCGAGTTCGGGAAGCGAAATCCCTTTGCGACCATGCTCGTAAGATGAGACTGCACCACTTGTAGAACCGATTAAGGCGGCAACTTCTTTGAGGCTCATGTTGTATTTGAGACGGGCTTCTCGCAACATCGCTCCAAGCATCTTTGTCCGTAAGGTGAGCGTAGGTTGGTCTTTCATCAATTTGCTCCAATTTTGGGTCCGATTCGATTATAGCAGAAGTCTACTTCAATCAGAACGAGGGTATCCTACTATGGGCTGCAAAAGAGCAATGAGCAGGCTGTTGATGTTTATTTTCATCATAAGTAGGACAACAAAACTCGCTACGATGTATATCTAACGTGGAACTGCCCCTCCTCATGAAAGTGATCTATAAATCTTTACCTGCCCTGTGTTGTGTTCGATCAATCGTCGGCTCGCGTTAAGGATGATAAGAGAGAGGGTCCGTCCGATTTAATCTTCTGATGGGTTATCCCCCGATTCGGGTGGCATGAGATAACCAATACCTTGTCGGGTGACAATATGGGTCGGCTTCTTTGGGTCTGGCTCAATTTTTTGTCGTAGCCGGCTGAGGCAGACCCAGAGGATCTCCTTATCGTCGCTGTATTCCGGTCCCCAAACCGTGGTTAACAAATGTTCCGGACTCAGTACTCGTCCAAGTTCAGCGGCGAAGGTCTGGAGCAGGCGATATTCTGTCGCAGTGAGTGATACTTCTTTACCTGCTACACTGACATGGGCACGTGGGAGATCGATCTGCAACTCATGGTGGATGAAGACTGGCTCATGAAAGCTGTCCACTGTTTGACGTTCTGCGCGGCGTAGTACAGCACGAACTCGAGCTAGCAGTTCTTGGGCGGAGAACGGCTTGACGATGTAATCATCGGCGCCTGCATCTAAGCCCCTTACGCGATCACGTTCTTCGCCCTTTGCTGTTACGATGATGATCGGAACAGAGGAGAATTCACGGATACGTTCACATGCGGTGAATCCGTCCATGACAGGCATCATCACGTCAAGCAGTATTAGGTCAGGCTGATCGCCGGCGACCGCCTCGACGGCCTGTTGCCCATCCATGGCGGTTTGGACAGCGTAGCCATCCGTAACGAGATTGACTTCGACCAATCTCAGGTAGCGTGGTTCGTCATCAACTACGAGGATGGTCTTCTCTTCGCTCATCTTGGCTCTCCATTTCACTCTCTGCGCTCGAGGGTGGAACTGGTAAAGTGAAGAAGAAACGTGCACCTTCCCCCGGCACACTATCCACACCGATCTCGCCGCCATGGGCTTCTATAAGCTTTCGGCAAATAAACAAGCCCAGACCAGTCCCACGCGCATTGTCTACACTTTCAGGAACGCGGTAGAAACGTTCAAATAAATTAGCAATATGTTCTGCAGGGATTCCAGGTCCGCGGTCAGCCACTTCGATATGAACTTGTCCCCTTCGTCGGGTGACCCGGATGTTTACTTCAGAACCTGGGGCATACTTGTTCGCATTTGAGAGAAGGTTGTTGAGAACTTGAGCTATTCGTGTCGCATCTATATGGAGAACGGGAAGGTCCTCCGCAATCTCGACATTCAGAGGCATATATGGGTACAGTGCTCTGGTACGAGCCACAACATCGCGGATGATGGGCTCAATAAGGGTTGAAGCAAGAGACATACTGAGCGTGCCGGTTTCCAGGCGAGACGAATCAAGCAAGTTGTCGATCAATTCGCACAGTCGATCAGACTCGTCATCGATGATGTGCAAAAATTCATCTCTGGCCTCGTCCTCCCACTCTGCATCTTTTCTGAGCAGGGTTGTTACATAGCCTTTGATAAAACCTAATGGCGTACGCAGCTCGTGGGAAATCGTTGAAATGAACTCGTCCTGCATGCGAGCTAACTCACGCTGAGCCTCCAAACTGGCAATACGGCGTGCCATGCGCCGATTCTCCAGCAACTGGCCGACGTGCCAAGCCACAAATTCAGCCAAGCGGATGTGCTCCGGTGGATAGGACGGTCCCCCGAAACGTCCGAAGATCAATCCACCGACACACCGTCCGACAACGATCATTGGCAAGCCGAGGTAGTCTCGTCGTCTCTCCCGACCCTTGACCGAGGGACCAGCGTCTTCCCGGCGAAGGACCGTCTGGCCAGTGCGAAAGGCTTCAAATGCGGCTGGTTCTCCCCACGCAATCTCTGCTTCGCGTGATCGACCACGACCAAGGGCACGAGCGTACGTCGGTTCAATCTCGCCGGATTCTTCATTTTGAAGATAAAGAGCAACGACATCGAAAATAAAGATCGTGCGCGCGAGACGGAACACAGTGTCAAGACCGGCTTCGGTATCGAAAGTCTCAGCGACAACCCGCGCGATCGCATAAACAGCATTAAGTTCGGTGCCGTAAGTCAATGGTCCGGAGGGAATCAGTGGTCCTGTCATTCTGAGCCGTGTGCCACGTGAAGCGGGAAGCTGAAAGAGCTTCCTTCGCCTTCCTCACTCTCAATCCTCATCACAGTTCCATGAGCTTCGAGGATGAGCTTCACCAAGGCCAAACCGAGACCGGTTCCGCCATAACGGCGTGTTGGAGAAGCGTCCAGTTGATGGAAAGGTTCAAAGAGCTCATTCACTCTCTCGCTCGGAATACCAATTCCCGTGTCTTGAATGGTGATGATGACCTGTTTATCTTCTTGTTTGGCAGTGAAAGTCACGTTGCCGCCTGATGGCGTGAATTTAATTCCGTTATCCATCAGCTGGAAAAGGACCCACGAGAGGCGATCCGGATCGGCCCTGAGCTGAGGAAGCCCATGATCGATCTCGACGTGAAGTGTAACGCCTGCTTTTTCGGCTTTCTCTTGGGAACGTTCGATAATGTCTGAAGCTAGGTCGGGAAGGGCGATGTCTTGCATTTGTAATCTCAACCCCTCCCGTGAAGCGGTGGAGAACTCAATCAAGTCCTCGATTAATCTCCCCAATCGCTGGGAGGCTCGCTGGATTACATCCATCGCTTGCCCTTGTTCAGATGATAGAGGACCAAGCTGCTCCTCGGCGAGTAACTCGATGTAACCCTTGATGTGAGCAAGTGGGGTCCGTAATTCGTGGGAGATGTTTGAGATAAGGTTCGCCTTGATCTGGCTGATCTCGGTGAGTCGATCTAAAGCATGACGCAACTCGGAGGTGCGTTCTCGTACGCGTTCTTCCAGGGTGCGGTTGGTCTCCTGCAGCGCCGCATGAAGCTCAATGATTTGCTGTGTAACGACCCGATCAAGTGTCTCCTGGTCAATAAATCCCATTTGCACCAACGTCTGTCCCAATAGTGAACGTTGCCCCTGTTCGGCGAGTTGTTTTTGACGTTTTAAAGCGTCATCAAGTTGCTCTTGGGTGAGGAGACCTTGATTTAATAAATATTGGCCGATCCGAGGGACCAATACTTCGGGTGAGGGAGCCGAGGTGGAAGGTACAGACACCCCATCAAGATACGCTTTGTCCGCTAGCATGGCGAATAAGGCCAGATCGACACCACATTCAAGGCATATCCTGGCATCGCGAGGGAGGGGATGCCCGCATCTCGGACAATTGTTTGGGTTGTTTTCCGCTATCGGATCCGATTCTTCTACCATTTTTATGCTTTCATAGGTTAGCCTGCCAAGTATCTTAGCCCTTCTGTCAACCGATGGCAAGCAGGGGATTATTCCCATTGCAAGGTGCCTGTAAGGTCGAAGTTTATGGAAATACAGCATAATAAGAGAGGTCAGAAAAGGACTGAGAATGGCTGTAGATGTTTTGCTCATTGATGATGATCCAGATCTCTCGATTATGCTGAGAACGCTATTGAGAGGTCAGGATTTTCAGATTCACGCCGTGTTCTCGGGCGAAGAAGGGATCCATGCTTGTAAAGAGTCGCCTCCGGATGTGGTCATTCTAGACATCTTGATGCCTGAGATGGATGGATGGGAGGTCTGTGAGGAGATACGGAAATTCTCCGACGTGCCGATCTTGATCCTCTCGGCCCTCGGTTCTCCGGGGAGTGTTGCCCGCGCTCTAGATGCCGGAGCCGACGATTATCTCATCAAGCCGATTCATGCGAGCCTGCTCGCATCTCGCCTTCGAACGTTGGTCCGTCGTCGCTTGTTGGTGAAAGAGGAGCAGGCGGCGTAAATTCACCCTGTGTTTGGAATCGCTGGCTGGCAACCGCGTTTTCCCTATCATCAACCACGCAGCGAAAGCTGCGTGGTTTGATTCATTAAACGGACTCCGCTGAAAATAGGTTAACCGCCAGATTAGGACCGGTATTTGTGGGTTGCGGGCGCAGCCCGCAAAGCCATTTAAACGCCTTCCTACTCCTCGCGGGTTGTTTTTTCAGTGCTCTCGTACGTAACTCATCATAAACTTGTACAACACTTCTGCTGGGATACCGCGCCGGCAGCCCCTACCGAATATAGCAGCGGGCCACCGGCTTATGATGAAGATCTATTGGAATAGGATGGGTGAGCCACAAGGCTACAGCGTAGCTTTTACCGCACCCCCGTCGAACATCAGGGCATGACCGTGAATGAATGAAGCAGCAGGTGATGCCAACCAAACGATCGACCGACCGTATTCTTCAATGGTGCCCATGCGACGCAAAGGCGCGTCCTGTGTGATCTTAGCTGCTTCTTCCTTGATAGTTGTTTCACTCCTCGAAGCCCGATCTGCAAGGAGTTGATCAATGCGTTCCGTCCATGTCCAATAGGGGTTGATCGAGTTGACACGGATCCCCTTGGGCCCGAATTCATTGGCCAAAGATTTCATCAGGCCGATGACAGCCAGGCGCACTGAATTGGAGAGGATCAAATGATCGATGGGTTGTTTAACCGAATACGATTGGGAGGCGACGATGCTTCCAGACCCTTGCTTCAACATGATCGGTATGACACCATAGCAAAGTCGAACAGTGCTCATCAAGGTCAATTCAACAGCGTTCTCCCAATGTACAGGTTGCAGGTCGAGGAAATTTCCTGGGGGCGGTCCCCCGCTGTTCGTTACAAGAATATCAATTCTTCCAAAATGATCCAGCGTCCGTTTCACTAAAGTCTCGATGTCCTTAGGTTTTGTCAAATCTGTTCGGACATCGAAAATCTCGACCCCCGTTTGAGCACGGATTTCGTCGGCCGTCACTTCTAATTGCTCAGTTCGAGCGCAAATCGCCACGCGAGCACCCTCGCGCGCAAATTCCATCGCGGCAGCTTTGCCCAATCCCCGCGATGACGCGGTGACGAGAGCGACCTGATCTTTTAATCCCAGATCCATATTTCCTCCTTATGAGAATTAAATTCATAAATCCACTGGAAAAAGTCAACTGCGGGGGTAGGACCGGTATATGTGGGGGTGTAGGCGCAGCCCATACCCCCACATATACCTCTCCCCGCTCCTCGCGGGTTGTTTTTCAGTGAACTCATTCATCACAGATCAAAACGAGATATTCCACCCAGCTGTGTAAGCCATATTTCTTCTAAAAGGGGGATGTTCTGGTTCTATGACCCTCCAGTTGGTATGGAAGGCTCGTTAGTACGCTTCATAAGAGCGTGATGTGGTCATCAATAATTTGCAGATCAGGGCGATGGTTTTCGATCCAGGCTGGGATCCCTGCTAGCACCCGTTGAGAGTGATCTGAAGCGTTGCTGACAACCACACAGGCGATTACTGCCAGTTGATGGTGATCGTTGTGATCGATCTCTGCAGCTGAGATGTTGAATTCTTTATGCAGTCTGGCTAATAAGGGTTTTAGACGACTGCGCTTTTGCTTCAGCGAAGTGCAACCCGGAATACGTAGCTCAATGGTTAACGCAGCGATGTGCATGACAAGAGTGTAGCCCGGTTGATGGTCCCTGACAAGGTGAGGCAGATTTCCAGTATAATCATCTCACTATGAGAAAATATGCTCTCTGGATCTTGGTGGCTGTTGTCGTGATCGTATTAGCGTTTTTGACCTACACTCTAGCCAGGGGTGTACGTGAGACGACGGAACCATTGAAGCAACTTCGGGGCGTCATCGCGACCCAAATGTCTCAATTGTTTCATCCGACTCCAACGGTCATGCCCGATCCGGTTACCATCGTGCATGAGGTACAGGAGTTGGCGAGGCTTGAGACAATGCAATATACAGTTGAGAAGGTCATTATCGCAGAGACAGGGCAAGGCCCATTCGGATTCCTCTTTGGAGATCGGCTTTTGTTGGTGGCACATGGCGTCGTGATCGCAGGTGTCGACCTAGAAAAACTTGATCCTGAGGATCTGTGGATTGATGAAGCTGGGCAAGTTGTCCTCCGCTTGCCGGAGTCTGAGATATTTATCACCTCACTCGATAACGAGAAATCGTATGTCTATGATCGGGATACAGGATTACTAACTCACGGGGACGTAAATCTAGAAGCGACAGCCAGATTGGCCGCGGAAGAGGAAATCGAACGTGCTGCGTTGGAGGACGGAATTCTTGCACAGGCACAACTTAACGCGGAGAACTACCTCTACCGAATGATGCGTTCCATAGGCTTCCCAGATGTCATTTTCGTTGAGAAATGAGCGTGTGATTGATCCTCGAGAGTGACCTCGGCACGAGACTCCCAAAATCCCAGCTAGACATGATCATGACTTACCTGTGAAAAGATAGGGCTGTTACACGCGCTCCGTCCAGTCGGGATCGGTATAGCAACTTGATGTCAATTTCACCGCGTGGGACATTTCAGAATCTGATGGGGAGTCGAGCTCCAGGTCAAGATCCAGCGCCTCTCGAAAACCCTGGACCATAGCATCGACCACCTGCTGCCAGGTTATTGATGAGCCAAGAAGTTCTTCTACCGTTGCTGCCCGATTTTGAAGAAATTTCACAGCTTGAGAGCGAGAGGCTTCATCCTCGAAATGTAGCACTTTGCAAATTCGGGTGATATCACCGCTAAGGGGGAGAGATCCATGCTGAAGCACCCCCCCTCGTCGCCGTACCTGCGCGCTTCCGATTAATTTACGACCATCGACGGTGATTTCGTAAGCGCTTGGAACTTGGAAACATACCGGATTCGAGCGTTGCTCTTCGGGAACGGAGAGCTCGGACTGAACCTCGACCGACAGACCTAATAGGGTCAATGAGGCAACCAAACCCCGGCTGATACGCCGATAACTTTCAAGCACGCCTCCTCCGACATATTGGTCGGTGCTGGTAGCAATGATGGCATACGTGAGCTCATCGGTATGTAATATCGCTCTCCCGCCTGTTGGGCGACGGACCAAATCCCATCCATATTTATCGAGCATCTTCTGATCCACATCTGTGATGGGTTGTGCATAACCAATGGAAAGACAGGGGGGATCCCATGCGTAGAGACGTAGCGTAGGCGGGGCGTCCCCTGCGGTAACAGATATAAGGATCGCCTCGTCGAGAGCCATATTCTCAACGCCGGATGTAGGCGGTGAAAGGATGAGGCGCCATTGCTTCGAGTCTAGGGACTTCATGAGAAATTATTATATATTTTACACGGGAGAGTTCGGATGAATACAACCTTCTCCCTAAGGTAATATTGTAAAAGATTAACGTGACCAGGCATTCAGAGTTGTGGAGGGAAGGACATGCTATCGATCTGGGATATCCTTCGATCTATACGTTCCATCGGGATGGGTAGTGTACTGCGAACCGTTCTTTATGCCATACAACGAGATCGATTGGAACGACGTTTCCATAAAACAGAACGGCTAGCACTTGTAGTTCAACCGGGCAGATTGAACAACTACGATCTGATCAATAGTGGAGCTCGATACTATTTTACTCAGGCTGAGTTAGAGGTGAAGTTTTTAGCCCCGGACCTGGTGCGAATAACATGGCTGCCTGGGCTTTTACCTCTACCTTATGCATTGGCTAAGACCGACTGGCCTATGGTTGAACTTGAATCTCGTGATCGTGGGATCCGTAGCACACAGATTGAGGTGCGAGTATCTGAAGCTGGGGATCTTATGTTTTTAAATGCGGAGGGGGATCTGCTGCGCGAGGAACGAGCCCCATCACGTCAGGGTGAATCCTGGTCAATCCGAATCGGTTTGACACCGGATGAGCATCTATATGGACTAGGTGATCGATCTTCAACGCTAAACCTGAGAAGCGGGAACTACCGCATGTGGAATACCGATCCCGGTGGAAGCTATGGACTTGGTGATGATCCACTGTACCTTAATATCCCAACTTATTTGAGCCTCCACGGACGAGGCAACTCATTGATCTTTTACGAAAACAGCTTTGACGGGACCTTCAAAGTAGAAGATCACTTGGAGGTATCTTTCAGTGGTGGTGCATTTCGTTATTACCTCATGACCGGCACACCGCCTCAGCTTCTTGAGAGATATACAGAACTAACAGGTCGCCCGGCACTCCCACCACGCTGGGCATTCGGCTATCACCAATCCCGTTGGGGATACAAATCCGAGGGAATGGTACGCGAGCTCGTAGCAGGCTTTTTAGAAAATGCTTTACCGATAAGTGTTATCCATTTAGACATCGATTATATGGATGGTTACCGCGTGTTCACGGTAGATTCAGAGCGGTTTCCTGATCTAGCCGGTTTAGCTCAAGAGCTGGAGAGTCAGGGCATCAAGCTCGTCACCATACTCGATACTGGGATAAAGTCAGATCCACAATATGACGTCTACAACGAAGGTCTGGCTGAAGACGTCTTCTGCAAACGTCCAAATGGTAAGGTTTTTTATGGGCCGGTGTGGCCTGGATGGTGTGCTTTCCCTGACTTCACTCATGCGAAAACACGCGCTTGGTGGGGCTCTTATTATGCACGATTGGTAGATCTAGGCGTGGCAGGTTTCTGGCACGATATGAATGAACCAGCGGCGTTTTCAGCGTGGGGTGATTCAACATTACCGTTAAGCATTCGCCATGACCTTGAGGGCAGAGGAGGGGATCATAGAGAAGCTCATAACCTATATGGTTTCCTAATGAATAGGTCGGGTTATGAAGCCTTGCGAGAATTACGCCCCAATCGACGACCGTGGATCGTGACCCGATCAGGCTGGGCAGGTATACAGCGTTATGCATGGCATTGGACAGGAGACACAGAAAGCTCGTGGCGCTCACTGCGTATGACCATCTCCATGATCCTCAACCTCGGTCTCACAGGTGTTCCGTTTGTAGGTCCTGATATTGGGGGCTTCAGTGGATCACCTAGTGCTGAGCTTTTCACCCGATGGTTTCAGCTTGCGAGTTTTTTCCCCTTTTTCCGCACCCACTCTGCTTTCTTCACCCCCCGCCGTGAACCGTGGATATTCGGGGAGCCTTATCTCACGATAATCAGGGAGTTTCTTGTGCTCCGTTACAAGCTTCTTCCCTATCTCTATACCCTAGCTTGGCATTCCAACCAATATGGCCATCCTATGGTTCGTCCATTGTTTTGGCATGACGTTGAAGACCCAAACTTATGGGCGGTTGATGACGCTTTTCTGCTGGGTAAGAATCTTCTGGTCGCTCCAATTTTTGAGGAGAGTGCAAGATCGAGAAGTCTCCTACTGCCAAAAGGAAACTGGTTCAACTTCTGGGATGACTCAATAATCCGAGGTCCGGATGAAGTTGAATTGGACGCTTCGCTGGAGCGTATTCCTTTGTTTGTATCAGCGGGTTGCGTGTTACCGATGGAAAATGCTGACATCTTAGAGTTACATCTCTATCCACCTGATGGTGAACCTGGACGAGATCTGATTTATTGCGACGAGGGGGACGGTTATGGCGAGTGGAGATTGGACCGGTTTGATCTTACCCAAGAAAGCAACGAGATTAATCTGGAATGGGTGAAGGAAGGTGAATACTCCTTTCCGTATTCAGAGATCGAGATCCATGTGCATGGGATTCAAGTGACGAGCGCCCATGTGGATGAGACGGAAGTTGTATGCAAAGACAATCAAATCACTGTTCAGGAATTTAACCGAGTTCGATTCTGTATTCGTACTTAGAATCGGAACGATATTTACACAGACAGGCGGATGTCTGATCATCGATCGGATGATATTGTTCATTAGATATCGTGGGTTTCAATCAGTCTGCTTTCTGTCGTGATACTGGACCTTCTCTAAACCTCAAATTCCATATGTGGTAAACTCGATCGCTGGATATCGGATAATCACCCTCGCTAGAGGACGAGCTTGTCTTTCTCATCGATGGATGGGTGGAGGCAGCGACCATAATGGAGCGAAAGTGGATGGAATACGCGTACCGGCTCGTACGAGGCTGCCCTAAAGGGGTACTCCTTTGAAAACTTTAGGCATAAGACTGGTATTCATCTCTCTCGTGATCGTGATTACAGCATGTCAACCGACCCCATCACTGACGCCGACGGCTACGAGTACCCCTACCGAGATGCCTAGAACGGCAACTCCTCAGCCAACCACAACCCCCGATTCAAAAGCCTTAATGACTGGCACAGTCCGATTATGGTTGGATTGGAACCCGTCGGAACTAGAATCGCTACGCAAAGTGATCTCAGCGTTCCTAGAGCAATACCCTGGGGTAACTATTGCCATCGCTTATTACTCGAATGATGAACTACGATCGGATTTGGAATTGGCTCTAACTGCGGACACTGCGCCCACAATTATTTTTGGGCCATCAAGCTGGGGTCCTGAATTGTGGCAGGATGGACGATTGCTGGACCTCACAATTCAATTAGCCAACGACCCTCTATCCTCTATCGATCCCCTTGCTTGGAACCAAGTGAATTACGATGGGGCGGTGATCGGTTTGCCACTCGAAAGGCAGGGGATCGTCCTATACAGAAACCGTTCTATCGTGGCGGCTGCTGCAGGTACATTAGATGAGTTGGTATCCATGGGGCAGGAGCTTAAGGGCGATGAAAGTGTTGGGTTTGGATTGGATTACGGATTTCTGTATTCAGCTTCCCAAATTGGTGTCTGTGATGGAGACCTTTTCAATGCGGAGGGTAATCTTTATCTTGAGGATCAAGTTGGATATTGTTGGTTGCGATTGATGAGAACTTTCCGGGATGCAGGACGGGTTTGGTTTAATTCAGATGAAGATATGACCCTATTTAAAGAAGGTGACTCGGGTTGGCTGATCGAAAGCACCCTAGAATCACGCCAATTGTCGAGTTTTGAAGGAGTAAGGGATCTTGTAATAGATCCTTGGCCCACGTATTCCGAGACCGGTCGTCGAATGGCAGGTTTCGTTTGGACCGAGAATCTTTATCTGATTAAAGGCTCTTCCCGCGATGATGTAGAGGCGACATGGGCCTTTGCCCGTTTTTTGCTCTCGCCAGAGATCCAATTGATTCTAAGCGATCCGGAAGGTGCAAATCATCTCCCTGCTCTGAGTAATCTCATATTGGACGACGCATTACAAATCCAGATGGTAACCTCATTGTCATCCGGTGTACCATTACCGCTTCGTATCGATTTGCACTTGTATATAGAGCCTTTAGAAGGCGCGGTGCGTGCGGTAGCGATTCAGGGTGCATCACCAGAACTGGCGCTGGATATTGCACTCAAGAAGATCGATCAAGCGTTGATCAGCGCTGGAAACGGAGAGTAAAGCAGGGTAATGGTAGGCGAGCCAGGTACTCGTCTCACGAATATTTAAGTACGACATACTCATCAAAACATAATCCTTTCAACGGAGTGTATGCATGACTGTCCCTGATTGGGTTCAAGATGCCGTCTTCTATCAGATATTTCCTGATCGGTTTGCGAATGGTGATACGACGAATGACCCGGCAAATGTTCAAGCATGGGATGCGCCTCCAACTTTGTGGAAATTTCATGGTGGTGACTTGCGAGGGGTTATCCAGAAGTTTGATTACTTATTAGATCTGGGAATAAACGCTATTTATCTAAACCCGATTTTTCACTCGACCTCGGTTCACCGGTACAACACGACTGATTATTACAAGATCGACCCCATGCTTGGTACGTTCGAGGATTTTCGCGCTTTGATCGACTTGGCTCACCAGAATGGGGTACGCGTGATTCTAGATGGCGTTTTTAACCATTGCGGTCGTGGTTTCTTTGCGTTCAATGATGTGCTAGAGAACGCAGAGCATTCACCCTACCTTGATTGGTTTCATATTAAACGCATCCCAGTGGACGCGTATGGTCCTGGGAAAGCGAAAGATTATCTTGCTTGGTGGAACTATAAGAGTTTGCCTAAATTCAACACCATGCATGCCAAAGTTCGTCAATATTTGTTTGATGTCGCCAAGTATTGGATTGAACAGGGAGTTGACGGATGGCGATTGGATGTTCCGAATGAGATTGATGACGATACCTTTTGGAATGAATTCCGAGAGGTCGTGAAAAGCGCAAATCCAGAGGCGTATTTGGTTGGAGAGATTTGGGAAGCAAATCCGCGTTGGGTTAGCCCAAGCCACTTCGACGGATTGATCCATTACCCACTCAGGGAGGTTTTGTTGGATTTCATCGCTGACGGTGCGATCAAAGCCTCAAAGTTTGCCGATCGAGTGGAAGAGTTGTATGAGCTCTACCCCAAGGAAAATACTTTTGCACATTTCATTACCATGGGTTCTCATGACACGGTTCGATTGTCAACAATCTGCGGGGGTGATGAGAGGAAGATTCGCCAAGCGTTCTTGTTCCAATTATGCCATCCGGGTGCGCCAATTATCTACTACGGAGATGAAATCGGCATGGCGGGAGAGAAGGATCCACTTAATCGGCATACCTTCCCATGGGATAAGTCCTCATGGAATCATGCTCTCCACAACTTTGTTCAAAAGTTGATCGCCCTGCGCCATCGTCTTCACCCATTAAGGCGTGGTAGTCTCAAACGTCTTGTTGTAAACGACAAAATACGGGTATGCGCGTTCGGTCGTGTTTCGGAAGAGGGTTCAGCAGCTGTCCTTCTGAATGCCTCCGATTCCATCCAACGATTACAACTGGATGTGTCTGATCTAGGTTGGACGAAGGGACAACGAATCATGGAAGCGTTGGGGGATGAAGAATTGGTTGTGTCGGAAGGACACCTTAAGTTGGAACTACAGCCGCACGGAGGTGCGTTGCTGTATGGTATTTAGTTTTTTGAACCTCCCCGCGAGCATTTAGCTTGTGGGGAGGTATTCAAGAAGTGTTCCTAAAAGCCGTGGCTGCATAAGCCGGGCGTCAGGGTTGGTGTGTATGGGACCGCGCTTTTCGTACAATCTTCATCCTTGTTCAAGATAACCTATCCGGGAATAAAATTTTTCCTTTGAATGTTACTTACAAGAACTTATAGCTCCTTCCTAAATACCCACTGTGTCTTTGTCTTTCCGTATCCAATTTGCTCATAGAATACATGCGCGTTTTTCCGGATGATATTGGATCGCAGACGTAAGGCCTGACATCCTTTCTCGCTCGACCATATCTCTGCGTATCTCATGAGGAGCTTCCCAACACCTTGCCCCCTGTACCCCTCATCAACGATAAGACCTCCTATCTCAGCCTCGAGGTCGGCGACCACTAAAGGACAGAGATAAATGTGGACCCATCCGATTAAAGAACTATTTGATCCATGTGCTACCAAGAGCGTGTGATCGTCTAGGCGTTGAATTGCTTTAATGCGCTTGGCAACTTGTTCGCTTGAGGCAGGATAGCCCAATTGATCACATAATGCTGAGATATCTACAGCGTCAGCGGTAGTTGCTGGTCTAACCTTTATTCCATCGCTGTCCATTTCCAAGCTCCTCATACCTGTCTGATGTGGGTCAACGATACTAGCGAGGCGAGCAGGGGGATCTTTTATTTCGCAATTGAGCGAAATTCTCTATCGCATAGCTTCAATGCCGCCTGATTATCCGGCCAATCGATCAAATGCAAAGCTTTCTCAATGTTGCACCAAAGCCACTGATCATGTTCATGAGGATCAAGTATTGGATCTTGGTTGGTCTTCACTAGCGCCGCGAAGGCGAAGACTGTGATCTTTTCGATATCATCCGTATAAAGGAAGCGCCATTCATCCTTTATAAGATATGAAAAAGAAAAATGAAGATCTTTCACAATTAGGGGATCCAATCCTGTTTCCTCTGCCAATTCACGTCTCGCAGCTTCAAATATCTCTTCGTCTTCCTCAACACGCCCTGTTACTCCCTGCCAAACGCCACCGCGACTTGGGAGTCTTTTTAATATCAAGTACTCCCATTGGTTGCCCATCCTCCTGGCAGGATAAACGAGAACTGTCTTTAGGTGTTCCACTTCATTGTGTCCTCATCTGTGTCTAAGCTGTTGAGATATTAGTCCCACGGCGATCTTTCTCGGCTCAGTAACTTGTAGTGCTCTATCACGATGAAAACGATGGATCATTGGGTTTCTTCGCGCCCGATGGTGCTCAGAGTGCCACTCTCCTTATGTCATCCTGAGCCCTTCGGCTCCGCTCAGGACAGGCTCCGCGAAGGATCGCTATGATGATGTTTATTGATTCGATACATCACAGGGATTCTTCGCCTATGCTTTGCTTCGGCTCAGAATAACAAACTTCTTGTGCCATCCTGAGCCTCTCGACATGGCTCGGGACAGGCAGGACAATGCAGGCTCAGGGCGTTTTTTCCGCTATATAAATCAAAACTTGGTTGACAGAGCAGTAGTTTAATTCAGCTCTCATAAGATCAAAACAAAGGACGCTGATGTGTACCGTAAATGAAGGTATATTTTAATGAGTGGTTCTTTTGCCCTGTTCACCAAATCTCGATTATAGTCCTTTTTATCTCATAGCCACCTAACCCCGCCCACGAGCACGTTGTATAATCCGCAATGATTGAGTATGAAGAGTAGCTTCATGAAGTTATTCAGAGGGCGGGCCAGCCCCCTACAGAACAGGGAAGTCGTGGAATGCATTTGATCCTCACTCATGAGCAGGCAGATTTTGACGCGATCGCATCGCTTCTAGCAGCACGTCTGCTCGATCCCGAGGCGATGGCCGTGTTGCCTCGGCGGGTTAATCGCAACGTGAAGGCTTATCTCACGCTTTATGGCGAAAGACTACCCTTTGTGGAGTTCGGCGACCTAACAAGGAAGCGCGTAGAACGCCTAACACTCGTGGATACCCAGTCTCCGGTCTCGGTTAAAGGGTGTGGTAAACACACCCAAATCCATGTAGTGGATCATCACCCTTCCGATCAGAGTCTCGATCATTCTTGGACGACTCATATTGAAGAGGTGGGTGCGACAACAACGCTACTGGTTGAAGCTCTACAAGAGTCGGGGATTGAATTGGATATGATCGCGGCGACGATTCTGCTTATGGGGATTTATGAAGACACTGGGTCACTGTCTTACCCGAACACAACGCCGCGCGACATCCGTGCCTGTGCATGGCTCCTGGATTGTGGTGCCAATCTTTCTATCGCCGCAAATTTCTTGGACCATCCCCTCTCAGCAGATCAACGTGTCCTGTACGATCAACTGATTGAGGAAGCTGAAACCTACTCATTCCATGGTCTCTCGGTGATCATAGCTTGCGGTTCTGCTGGGGGGATGATCGAGGAAGTCTCTACCTTAGCGCACAAGTTACGCGAGCTCTTCGATCCGGATGGTTTGTTCGTGCTTGTGGCACTTAATGGTGGCGTGCAGATGGTCGCTCGATCGACGATCGATTCAATTGATGTTGGGAAGGTTGCAGAACGATTTGGCGGGGGCGGACACAGTAGAGCAGCGGCAGCTTTGATCCGTGATCGAAGCATGGAGCAGATTCAAGGCGAACTCCTTAATCATCTCGATGAGATCATCAAACCGGCGAAAACTGTTGGCGAGATCATGTCACGTGGACCTCAAGTGCTTCATCCGCAAGAAAAAGTTTTTAAAGCCGCGGAGCGGATGCAGCGTTTCGGCCATGAAGGTTACCCAGTGGTCGATGACGACAGGGTGGTTGGTCTGCTTACAAGAAGAGCGGTCGATCGGGCAATGACGCATGGTATGCAGGATCAACCGGTGTCGAGCATCATGGAAGCTGGTGATCTTGTCGTGTATCCACTGGATTCAGTTCAGCATCTTCAACGAGTGATGATCCAGCAAGGATGGGGGCAAGTGCCGGTCGCCGATCCAGAGACAGATGAAATCGTGGGGATTGTGACCCGTACGGATATACTCAAGACGCTAGGGGGGGAGGTTGAGAGCACACCGATGGCCAGCTTGATCGATCAACTCGAGAATGCTTTGCCTGAAAATCGGCTAACTTTGCTAAAGCTCGTAGCCCATCAAGCTGAGGCGCATAATGATGCCCTCTACATCGTGGGTGGTTTTGTGCGCGATCTGCTCTTGGGAGCGCCAAGCGTCGATTTTGATCTGGTTGTCGAAGTGGACGCGATCGGATTAGCCCAGAGCCTGGTGGAAACTTATGGCGGTAGAGTGAGCAGTCACCGCCGTTTCGGAACAGCCAAGTGGTGGCTCGATTGTAGCCATCCCAACCTGAGGGGGGAGTTTGACGATCGATCATTAACCTCTGATGATCTTCCTCCGAGCCTCGATTTCGTCACCGCTCGTACGGAGTTCTATACTCATCCAACAGCGCTTCCCTCCGTCGAGCGAGGGAACATTAAGCTGGACCTTCATCGCCGAGATTTCACAATTAATACCCTCGCTCTTCGTTTAGATGGTCGATACTATGGTCAACTTCTGGATCACTGGGGTGGTGGTCGAGATTTGCAGGATGGATTGATCCGTGTTTTGCATTCGCTCAGTTTTGTTGATGACCCGACGCGTATGTTGAGAGCCGTACGCCTCGAACAACGTCTTGGTTTTGATATTGAAAGCCGTACCTTGGAATTGCTAGAACAAGCGTTGCCTCTGTTAGATCGTGTCAGTGGAGAACGAATACGTAGCGAAATGGTGTTGATCTACAGGGAAGCTCGATTACCGGAGATCATGACACGGCTTCAGCGACTGGGCTTACTAAACGCCATTCAACCTTCTCTCCAATGGGATGCGTGGCTAGAAGCTAACTTTATTCAAGCGGCAGAATTTGTTCCGCCACAGAATTGGGGTTTAAGAGTATCGCCATCAGCCGAATTGATATTCAATGGGCTGCTCTGTTATCAGTTAGCCCGTGAAGAGGCACAGGCTGTATGTGAACGACTCCATTTACCAGCAACGATGAGAACCGGCATCCTACAAGCCAACAGCTTAGGTACGGAATTGCCCTCTCTTATGGCAAGTATCACTCCGAGCGAGCTCGTATCACGATTGGATGGATGCCGGGAAGAGGCAGTCGTGATCACATGGGTGGCGTTCTCAGATCAAGCTACCATGCGGGAGATGCTTGATCGTTACTTGAGCGAGTGGCGTTATATGGTGCCTACAGTGGATGGGGATACTCTGAGAGCGCTCAATCTCCCTCCTGGCCCAACTTATCGTCACATCCTTTGGACTCTTAGGGCAGCATGGCTGGATGGAGTCATCAGCACAGCGGAGGAAGAGCAAGCTCTCCTTCATGAGCTAATAAATAAGGCGTGGAATCGTGATTGACACATCTCATGTGCTTATCCGACACGTAACAGAAGCTGATTTACTCGCCCTCGAATGGGAAGGTGAATATCGCAAATACCGTCGCATTTATCGACGGGCCATGGAGGACGCACGAAGAGGTAGACGGATCCTCTTCGTCGCTGAGATCGGTGGGGAGATCGTTGGGCAGATTTTTGTGCAATTAAGTCACTATCGTTCCAACCAAGAACATATTTCGTCGACCGGATATCTACAATCTTTTCGGATTAAGCCACCTTTTCGGAACCACGGAATTGGCTCGCACTTGATATATCAGGCTGAGAAGGCGTTGAAGGAGCGAGGTTTTAAACGAGCCATCATTGCAGTAGCTCAGCACAATCACGATGCACGCCGGCTGTACGAACGGCATGGTTATTCTATCTTCCGCGAAGATCCGGGCGAGTGGAGTTTTATCGACGATCAGGGTTTACCTCAACATATTTCTGAACCTGCATACCTCATGGAAAAGCAGCTTTGAAGAATGTAGATCGTTGTTTGCTGCTCGCTGCGTTCAGAGGATTCACGTATTACATGACCAAACTGTAAATTATGGCAAGACCAGCTCCTGAAGGAAGAACTTATGATGGATGATATTCTTTTCGATGCAATCGAGGTTGCGGTACATGCCCATCGCGGACAATTCCGTAAGGGTACCAAGATCCCTTATGTCTTTCACCCATTAAATGTCGGAAGGATATTGCATGAATGTGGTTGTTCTGTGTTAGTGGTTGTGGCTGGTATCTTACATGACACCCTCGAAGATACTCCTATTGCGTTTGAGGATATCCAGACTAGGTTTGGAGAGGAGGTCGCGAATCTGGTGTCCTTGCTATCGGAACCTGATAAAACGGATACTTGGGAGCATAGGAAAGAACATACCCTGAGGTCCCTCGAGTCGGCATCCGAAGAGGTTCTTCTTATTGCTCTAGCTGATAAATTAGATAACATACAGTCCATTTATCGGGCACTTGAACGGGATGGTGAAGTTGTATGGTCGCGTTTTAATCGTCCCAAAAAAGCCCAGGCTTGGTATTACCAGGAATTAGTAGATGTCTTCCGACGACGCGTATCTAAAAAGCCGGGATTGTCACTGTATGAGGCCCTACAAGCAGGAGTGGAGCAGGTGTTTCATGAACCAGATCCCAACCCTGACTTGGCATAGAACTTGAACCTGGAGATTGAGCCTATTGGTTTGCGATTGGCTGTAGTATTCAACGAGATTGGGGAAGGAAGTGGGAGATAATCTCGCCCTGCGTATGATGGATATCACGAATTCCTTTCAAGTGGGTTGCATGTGAAGCGTTCTAAAGCGCTCATCCTGATCCTGCTAGTTTTTCTAGCGGCATGTGTTGGTCGAGGCGAGCAGGGTGTATCATGGCAATTGGCGAAAGCCACGGATCTTGGTGAGGCGACCGCGACCATTGTGCCCGCGACCTCTACGCCTCCGCATCCGCTTCTTACCTATCTACCGCCTTCACCAAGGCCGGGTGAGCCCTATCTCACGCCAACCCCCGATAACCCACGTGATGCACCCTTTATTCGTACCAAAAGTGAGTATTATACTGTCCAGCCTGGTGACTCGCTCAGCCTCATTGCTTATAGTTTTGGTGTCAGTCCCCAATTGATCATAGATGCCAACGATATCGTCAATCCGAATTTCTTAGCCGTATGGCAGAGCTTGTTTATTCCCGCACCCGTCCTGAGAGAGTCTGGCCCCAGTTTTAAAATCATCCCGGATTCTGAACTGGTCTATGGACCTGCGGGTGGCTTGTTTGACCTTCATAATGTGATCACCGGTTGGGGAGGGTTCTTGGGTCAGTTTAAGGAACAAGTTGAGGGGCGGGAGCTGAGCGGAGCGGAGCTGATCCAGCTCGTGGCCAACCGCTACTCCGTCAATCCGCGATTGCTTCTGGCTTTACTTGAGTACCAGAGTGGATGGCTGACAAATAAGGATGTCCACCCAGATAGCCTGTCATATCCAATGGGCTATCTGCATGAGGACTGGCAGGGTTTGTTTGGGCAGCTGTCCTTCGCGGCGAACGAACTTAACCGAGGATATTACCTGTGGCGAGC
>Ga0111172_1016_pt1 | contig 59263 bp, 50 predicted proteins | sample DeeMarSWOR324_28_FD_80233 | JGI IMG/M metagenome (GOLD analysis project Ga0111172, IMG submission 80233) | Anaerolineae bacterium SM23_ 63 | reverse complement strand
AAACAGCGTTCTAGAAACCTGACCGTTCCTCATGGTCAATCATCCTTGAGTGGCCTTCGTTGTCACTCTAAAATATGCTGCCCAAGGTTAAACCTCGCGGTTCCAGCTGATGTTCGTAATCGACAGCTAGGGCAGCATTCTCATGACAAGAACGAGGAGCGCCCCGCCAAACAGAGCCAAAACCATAAAAGCTATTAAAGCTGTAACGATCACAGTACGCCAGAAAATAAAACGCTTGGCATCGTTGAGGGCTTCATTTCTTCCTCCTGAGTAAGTGGTATAGGGACATCTCTAGGCAGTTCAATCACCGATTTATCAGCAAGTACAGCTATTTCTGGATCCGTTTGCAGGTATTGCTCGACCAACTCGCGTGTTTCTTGGCTGACTTCGCCGGCCAAGTACAGCGGGAGCAGGTCGATAACTATACTTCGCGGGATATTCATAATCTACCCTCCTCCCGGTGACGTTCTTGTATAAGTTTCTTGCGAACTCTATGGACCTTAACCTTGGCAGCGCTTAAAGAGATCTCAAGGGTACGTGTAATTTCAATATAAGGAAGTTCGTGTTCTACCCGCAGGACAAATGCTGCCCGATCCAACTCCGGCAGGGTTTGTAACATATGGTGAACCCTATTGATTTCGAGAAGCTGCTCCGTGAGCTGAGCCGGACCTGGGTTGGGATCAGCGCGATCGTCCTTATGAATTGCCAGGCCTCTTGTCTTCCGCTTACGCTGAAGGAAGACATTACGAGCTATGGCAAAAAGGTAGGCTTATAACGTTTCGGTACGGATCGTAGTTCTGCGAGTCCAAGCCCTGATGAAGGTCTCAGAAGTGACATCCTCGGCTTCGATGTGGTCACCAACAAGCCAGTAGGCGAAGCGATAGACCTCACCTACATTCCTCTTGTAGAGTTCTTCGAAGGAAAGCATTCTTGCCCTCTATAGAGAATATCCACTAAAAGGCAAAAAGTTACAACGAATATGGTAATGCACTACAAGGGTAAAAACTTGGCTTCCATGTGATGAGGTAATATCTTTGCTTAGCACATCATCGATGATCCATAAGGTGGATGCGCCTCAAAACAAGCACGTTTTTGGTAACAATTCGAACTGCTCGCTGATCTTGACGAGGGCGGAATCGGTTACAGCATTATTGCCCAAAAGAAATCAAAAACACCGGGCAACTTATAGGGTTCATCGTCCGGTGCTTTTACAAAGTCTGGGAAGTAGGTTGAGGTTCTAGGATGAAAGTCTCACCCTTCTCCCGTAATCGTCGCTATTCGTACACTGGTGCGTACTCGAACTGGCTATTGTAAAGTTCAGCGTAGAAGCCGTTACGTTCCAACAATTCCTCATGTTTGCCCTGCTCGACGATATCGCCCTCGTCCATGACCAGGATCCAGTCCGCATTGCGGATGGTAGAGAGACGGTGGGCGATGATGAAGCTGGTGCGATTCTCCATCAGAGTGTCCATGGCTTGCTGGATCAAGATCTCCGTGCGTGTATCGACGGAGCTGGTGGCCTCGTCCAGAATCAGCATGCTGGGATTGGTCACAATGGCGCGGGCGATGGTTAAAAGCTGTTTCTGACCCTGTGATATGTTGGTGGCTTCCTCGTTTAGGACCAAGTTATAGCCCTCAGGAAGTGTTCGGACGAAATGGTCCACATGGGCGGCTTGGGCAGCCGCGATGACGTCTTCATCGCTAGCACCAGGCCAACCATATCGGATGTTCTCCATGATGGTGTCGTTATAAAGCCAGGTATCCTGCAACACCATCCCAAACATACAACGCAGATCCTCACGCTTGAAATCTTTAATATTGTGTCCATCTACCAGGATCGCTCCGCTGTTGACGTCGTAGAAACGCATGAGCAGTTTAACCATCGTGGTTTTACCTGCGCCGGTCGGGCCAACCAGGGCGATCTTCTGCCCTGGTTTGACATCGGCGGAGAAATCCTTGATGACGATTTCGTCTGGGTTGTAGCCAAATTGAACATTTTGAAAGACCACATGCCCCCCAACCTTCCCCACCTGTACAGGTTCATCCACCTCAGGGACTTCCTCTTCCTCGCCCATAAATTCGAAAACGCGTTCGGCTGCAGCGACGGTCTGTTGAAGGACATTGGAGATATTGGCAATCTGGGTGATCGGCTGAGTAAAGGAACGCACGTACTGGATAAAGGCCTGGATATCACCAAGGGTGATGGCGTTTTGGGTGGCCATGTAACCCCCCATGATGGCGATACCTACATAACCCAGATTTCCAACAAAGTTCATGATTGGCATCATCAAACCGGACAAGAACTGGGATTTCCAGGCCGAGCCATAGAGGATGTCATTGTACCCATCAAATTCTTCAATGCTCTTATCTTCCCCATTGAAGGCTTTCATCACCACATGTCCACCGAACATTTCTTCAACATGGCCATTGACATGGCCTAAGTAATCCTGCTGCTGTTTGAAATATTTTTGCGACTGGCTAATGATCAATCCGACGATCACCCCAGAAATTGGTATAACCAGCAATGCGATCAACGTCATTTGCCAACTGATAGATAACATCATGATCAACACGCCGATCACAGTTACCACCGAGGTGATGATCTGTGAAAGACTTTGGTTCAGCGTTTGGCTGACGGTATCCACATCGTTCGTAATTCGTGAAAGCACTTCACCATGGGTAGTTCCGTCAAAATAACTGAAGGGCATGCGGTTGATCTTCTCAGCAATATCCTTTCGAAATCGATAGGTAATATCCATCGATATACCTGACATGATCCAACCTTGGATAAAGCTGAACAAAGCAGAGACGAGATACAATCCCAAGGTAGCTAGGATGATTCTGCCGATATAGTCGAAGTCGATCCCAACGCCGGATCCAGAAATCTGACCCATGACACCTTCAAAAAGCTTGGTTGTTGCCTTCCCTAAAATCTTTGGACCAATAATGGTGAAAACGGTCGAGCCTACCGCGAAGAGCATCACGATCAGGATGGCGATCTTGTAGGAGCCAAGGTACTGGATCAGCTTAGACATCGTGGCCTTGAAATCTCGGGGTTTCTCACCCCTCATCATGGCCATTGGGCCGTGTCCCATAGGGCCCCGCATTCTCCTGGGGCCGCCTGGTGGTCTGCGATCTGATGAAGAATCTCTGCCACGCATGATCATGCCAACTCCTCCTCGCTCAACTGCGACAGAGCAATTTCTCGATAAGTATCGCAGCTTTCCATCAGGTCGTGATGTTTGCCCTCACCAACAACCCTTCCCTCATCGAGAACGATGATCTGATCAGCATTTTTGACCGTTGCCACGCGCTGCGTAACGATCATCACAGTGCTGTCCCCAGTTTTTTCCTTAAGCTCCTTGCGTAGGGCCGAGTCGGTCTTGAAATCCAGGGCTGAAAAGCTGTCATCAAATATATAAATTGGAGGTTTCTTAACCAGCGCACGCGCAATTGCCAGGCGTTGCCTTTGCCCTCCCGAGACATTCGAACCGCCTTGTGCGATCTCGGCCTCAAAACCTTCCGGTTTATCGAAGATGAATTCGCTGGCCTGGGCAACATCGGCGGCTTCTTTCAACGTTTCGCTGCTGGCATTTTCATCGGCGTACAGCAGGTTGCTTTCGATCGTGCCTGAGAACAACATGCCCTTTTGAGGAACATAACCAATCTTATCCCGCAGATCGTTCTGTTTCACTTCGCGGATATCATGTCCATCCAGATAAATGGCACCTTCGGATACATCATAGAAACGCGGGATCAGGTTGATGACAGTAGATTTCCCGCAGCCCGTTGATCCAATGATGGCAGTAGTCTCGCCAGGCCTGGCAGTGAAGCTGATATCGTGCAGTACATCGTCGAGGGCACCTGGGTAACGAAAGGAGACATTGCGGAACTCGATTTGGCTGACGAATGGATCGCTGAATTGTTTTGGATCCTCAGGATCTTTGATAACGGTCTCGGTCTCCAGCACATCCGCAATACGACCGCCTGATACTGCCGCCCTGGGTAAGAAAATGAACATCATAGACATCATCAGGAACGCGAAAACGATCTGCATGGCATACTGCAGAAAGGCCATCATGTCGCCCACCTGGATGTTCGCTTCAGCGACCTGGTGTGCACCAACCCAAATGATTCCCACGGACAATCCGTTCATAAGCAACATCATGACGGGCATCATCGTGATCATCACCCGGGCAACAAACAAACTCGTCTCGGTCAGATCCCAATTGGCTTTGTCAAAGCGTTTCAGCTCATCCTCTTGCTTGTTGAAGGCCCGGATGACCATCATGCCAGATAAGTTTTCGCGCGTTACGAGGTTGAGCCGATCGATCAAGCTCTGCATGATTTGAAACTTAGGTAGGGAAATCGAGAAGACAATCAAGATCAGGCCAAGCAGGACAATCACAGCCAAAGCGATGATCCACCACATGTTCGCGCTCTTATCGATCGCTCGGATGACACCGCCAATACCCATGATGGGAGCGAACAAAACCATACGTATGATCATGAAGATCACCATTTGAATCTGGGTGACATCATTGGTCGAGCGGGTGATCAGGGAAGCCGTCGAGAATTGATCGAATTCCACGTTCGAGAAACTCTCTACTTTTTTGAACACTTCCCTTCGGATATCACGCGCCGCTCCAGCAGCCGTTCTCGAAGCCAGAAAACCAACGGCTATCGTAGCGACTCCACCTAGCAGCGAGACAAGCAACATGATGCCACCAGTACGCACGATGTAATCGGTTTGCAGCTTACCGGTATCCATACCAAGGGCTTCATACTCAGCCTTGACCGCGCTGACGGCCATTTGGTTGATCATGTTGTCGCCAAGGGCAGCGAACACCTCATTTATCCTGGCGCTCATCTCGGAAAGCTGCTCGGCCGGCATCATTTTCAGCAGTTCGAAAACATCCATGCCCGGTGGAATCCGTGATAGGTCAAAGTCAAAGCCCTCGCCTATGGGCGGGACTTTTGATGGATCCTCGATCATTTGCTCGATACCGGAAACAACCATCAAAGCTCTGCCCATGATGGGGGTCAGCAAATCAAGTTCGGCTTGATCTATCTCCTTGAGGATATAGATTGGCTCTTCGGCGAGTGTGGGATACTCCTCAAGATAGAGGTCCGCATCGGTGGAGGTGGGCTCCACCAAAATGTAATCCTCCAGTACAAGTGCTTTCTCTTCAGCACTCATGAAGATGAAAAGCTTCTCCATCTCGCTCTGGCGGATGGCTTCAGGGACGGCATTCTCCACACCGCTCTGTTGAATGCCATTGTTGACGATCTTCGAGAGGTAATCAGGCAGCGCAAGATTGGCGTTCGCCTGAACGAACAGCAGAGCGAGAGATAAGATGATCATAAGGGCGTAAGGTTTTAAGTATTTAGCCAAACGTAACATAACGGGGAGGCTCCTCCAGAGATTAAATCAACTTCGCGCTTCAATGGGTGGGGCTAGATGACTTATTTTATCAATCAGGATATTCAACCCCACCGTAATGGTTTCCTTTTCGCTATCGGAGAGGCTCTGGGCCAGATCATCCATCCAACCCTGGCGGGCGTGGACACCTTCTTCAAGAATCCGGTGACCCTTATCGGTCAAGGCAATTTGTTTAACACGTCGGTCATCTGGATCCTCCGTGCGCAGGATTAATTCCTGTTGAACCAAGCGCTCCAGCATTTGGCTGGCAGCGGCACTAGTCACACCCAGATGATCACCTAGATCCGTAACGCCACAGCTCCCGATGTGATGGATATGGAACATAGCACCGATATTCGTCATCGAAAGTCCACTTTCTCGGGCATAGCGGATGATGTTCCGCATCGAGTGACGCATGGAGACTTCTGTCCATTCTTTTAACGTGGCGACAAACGGATCGGCTTGCATGCTTCACCTCTCTAAATAGTTAAACGAGCTGAATTATAAAGACATCTTAGGTATATGTCAATGAATGAGTTGAAGATCGATGATCGAGGATCATAGAAGGTCGTATTTCGTGGTATAGGGTGGTGATTGACGAACAATCCAGGGAATGTATTAAGAGGCGCTTTCCTTCAATCTGTCATTGCGAGGAGTCGTTAGGCGACGAAGCAAACTTATCCTTGAAGAGATCGCTTCGCTCTGGAGTCTGTCCTGAGCCATGTCCTGCCTGTCCCGAACCTGCCGAGGGGAGCTTGTCGAAGGGTTGTCGAAGGACCGCTCACAATGTCAGGATGAGATCCTGCAGGCGCTACACTACTCTGCTTGGGTACCACTTTTAAGAAAGCCCCTCTTACCAATTTTTCTCGCAGTTTACCTTTCTATTTGCAGAGCCTTCATAAACCCATTGGGGAACGTCTCGGGATCCCCCCAGAAGACACACCTTGTAGGACAGACCGTGGTACACGCGGGAGCCTCCCCCCTGGCTCGTTTTTCAATGCAGAGGTCGCACTTCACCGCCTTATAGATTTCATGGTTGAACTGCATGGCATCATACGGACAGGATTGAACGCAACTGGCTCCACACATGATGCACCTGTTGCCCTCCTGCACGGTCATGTCTTCCGTAAATCCGGTTTGCACTTCATTAAAGGATTGAATTCGCGCACCAGGTTCCAAATGGGGCATTTGAACGCGAGCAGCAGGATCGAATGTCTCCTTCTGAACCTCTGTGATCGCCTTCAACACCTTATCTCGACTTAATCAAACAATCGAAGATCACGACCGGTGAGATATCGGTCAATGGATCCGCTTGCGGGGAAGGAATAGCGAGTCGAACTTGAATTGCATCACAAGTGTATAAAGTATGGTAGTCTGTCAATAGAAAAGCCCAATCAGACGGATAAATCCAAATAGCTTCACTCCGTGGAGGAGTTATGATAGCCTTTCACCGCCGGCTACAACGCCTCCCGAATGTCATCCCGAGGAAGGGATGACCAGAGCGAGTTCATTCAGCTATGCCGTCCCTTAGTAACCGCTGTTGGCGACTCTCATCTGAACATATGGACCAGCTGCCAAACTGAGAACACATACACATGCTACAGATTCATGCGAGCGTTTCGCTCTGGAATAACCCGGTTATGGCGAATCTGCTCCCCGAACCGCAACTGGACAAAGAATAGAAGCGAAAACCGCAAGGAGAGATACACCATGATCGATCGAAGGGGATTCCTACAACTTTTATCAACCCTGGGCATTTCGTCAGTGCTCTCGCAGGCCTGCTCACCGAGCCCCACCCTACTACCGACAAGCACGTCCCTCCCACCATCCACCACGCCCACTCGTACAGCGACACTATCACCAACACCGACAACCACTCCAGTTGAAGGTGAGATTACCCTTGAGATGATCGCCGCCGCGGAAAAGATATTTGGCATCGAATTGACTGACGAAGAAAGAAGAGAAATTTTGGAAAGGTTGTACGAGAACATCGAACTCTATCAAACACTCAGAGATGAAAAACTAGACGATACCGTCATGTCTTCCATGGTCTTTAACCCCATCCCACCAGGAATGACGTTTTCAAACGAAAGACGACCCTTCCGCTACAGTGACGTGGACGTTGAAATACCGGAGCAGATCGAAGACGTCGCTTTTTATTCCGTCCTCCAACTGGCCAAACTGATCCGAACCAGAAAGATTACCTCTACCGAGCTGACGGAAATGTACCTCGCAAGGTTGAGAAGGCTTGATCCCACCCTGGAATTCGTGGTCACGTTCACCGATGAATTAGCCCGAGAACAGGCCCGGAGAGCGGATGAGGAAATCCAAGCCGGCAACTATCGTGGCCCGCTGCATGGGATCCCTTATGGAATCAAGGACCTATACTCGGTAAGAGGCTACCCGACAACCTGGGGAGCAGAGCCTTTCAGGGATCGAATCATCGATCGGGATGCATCTGTCGTTGAGAAGCTCGAGAAAGCCGGTGCTGTATTGCTGGCCAAACTAAGCACGGGTACGATGGCGACAGGAGATGACTGGTTTGGAGGGTTTACGAGAAATCCGTGGAATCCCGAATGGGGGGCTGGCGGATCTTCTGCTGGACCGGGATCTGCTACGGCGGCAGGCTGTGTCGGTTTTTCGATCGGTACGGAAACGAATGGATCCATGACCTCCCCCTGCGACGCCTGCGGAGTTTCGGGATTGAAGCCGACATTTGGAAGAGTGAGCCGATACGGGGTGATGACTGTGGCCTGGAGTTGGGACAAGGTGACCCCCATGTGTCGCACCGTGGAGGATTGTGCGGTGGTGTTCAATGCTATTTACGGCCCGGATGGAAGAGACAACACGATCATCGATCTGCCGTTCAACTGGGACCCAGATTTTGATATTCGCCAATTACGAATCGGCTACCGCACCCAGTTCTTTGAAGGGGAGCTCATGGACGGAGACGTGGCATTCAGGAGGGGCGTAAGGGAAGAAAGTCTCAAAGTGCTGGATTTCTTCCGCAACCTCGGTATCGATCTGGTGCCACTGGACATCGATGTCAATCCGATGAGCGCAGTCGGATTCACTATGATGTGCGAAAACGCAGCTGCAGCTGATGAAATGTTCCGCAGCGGTCAGGATGATCTGATCCAAGATCCTAGGTGGCCCAACTACTGGAGAGAACACCGTTTCGTTCCAGCCGTCGAATATGTGCAGGCAGCCCGATACAGAAGCTTGGTCATCCAAGAGATGAACCAAGTATTCGAAGATATCGATGTCTATATCGAGATCACCTGGACAAGCTGCTGGCTGACAAATACAACTGGCCATCCGGTTGTCGTCGTGCCGTGCGGATTCTTTAGCGGCAGACCTGTCAGCATCTCCTTCGTTAGTCGGCTGTTTGGGGAAGCAGAACTCTTAGCGGTTGCTAAGGCATTTCAAGACGGGACAGAGTACCACTTGAGACATCCGGAACTGTGAGGAAGACGATGGAACACAGAAACTACGCCCTTCCCTGAGTCCCTAGCCTCCGCTGAAGGGCTCCGTGCCTCCGGTGCGTTCGCGTCACTCGTCGCGGACAAGGAGAACACCCTCCGCACCCCGCAACCCTTGCGCGGCGCGCTTAACGCATATCAGCCGTACAGGCAATTATGAACCATACTTCGACATAGGTAACAGAACAGTCTCACAACATTGGCAACACATGTTCTCTAGACATGGGGAACACTTTACTTCAGAGGAGGTAGTACCCATGCCCTGGAAGGGAGATGTACATGAGGGGGTGTGGGCTACGCCCACACCCCCTCACACCGATCTCTCTCGCAATTAACTTTCTTTACAGGACCTTCTTAAAACCATTGGGAAAGGTCTCGGGATCCCCCCAAAAGATGCATCTTGTTGGGCAGACTGTGGTGCAAGCGGGTGCCTCCCCTCGGGCTCGTTTTTCAACGCACAGGTCGCACTTCACCGCCTTATAGATTTCATGGTTGAACTGCATGACATCATATGGACAGGATTGAACGCAACTGGCCCCACACATGATGCACCTGTTGCCCTCCTGCACGGTCATGTCTTCCGTGAATCCAGTCTGCACTTCATCAAAGGTTTGGATTCGCACGCCAGGCTCCAAATGAGGCATTTGAGCGCGAGCAGCACGATCGAATTGCTTCTTCTGAACCTTCGTGATCGCTTTCAAGAATTTGTCTCGCCCTAATCGTCCCAAGCGAAGATCACGTCCGCTGAGATACCGGTCGATGGACCTCGCCGCCTCCCTACCAGAACCGATGGCCTGTGCGATGGACTCTGGTCCATAAATCACATCCCCCCCTGCGAAGACACCCTCGAGCGACGTCGCCAAGGTCACAGGATCGACCTCAAGACCGCCATTTGAACTGATGGGAATCCCCTGCTTCTTTGCAAACGAAAGATCCGCAACCTGACCGATGGCTACAACGACATTATCGACCTCAAGCGTTGTCAGATCCGTTTCATCATATTGAGGATTGAACGTCCCGTCCTCATCGAAGACACGCGTGCAGCGCTTGAATTCAATTGCGGCCAATGTCCCATCCTGCAATAGGAATCGGTTGGGACCCAAGCAGTTGACGATCTCAACCCCCTCTTCGGTGGCCATCTGGATTTCGCTTTCCCAGGCCGGCATCTCCTCTCGGCATTCCAGGCACACCAGAGAGACCTCTTCCGCACCCTTACGAAGCGCGGTCATGGCCACGTCCATGGCCACATTGCCACCCCCAACGACAATGACCCTTTTCCCAATGGATACTGAATTTCCGAGCGCCACGTCCCGCAGAAAATCGATCCCACGAAGCACACCCTCCATGTCCTCGTTTTCGACGTTCAAACGGACATTGTCATGGAGCCCTGTTGCTAAGAAGGTGGCTCGATACCCGTCCTGTTTCAGATCCTCGAAGGTGATATCACTGCCGAATGTCACCCCGGTTCGAATTTCTACCCCTAAGTCCTGAATGGCCTGAATTTCATCAGAAAGGATATCTTTCGGCAGGCGATACTCCGGAATGCCTACGGCCATCATGCCACCGGCAATAGGTAATTTTTCAAAGACAGTTACCTGGTATCCTTTTCTTGCCAGAAAATAAGCAGCTGTTAGGCCGGCTGGGCCTGACCCGATGATGGCTACTTTTTCTTCTCTCGCCTCTTCGACCTTCGGGATATATTGATCTTTACTGGAACGATCGTGATCAGCCACGAAACGTTCGATGGAACGAATGGCTACCGGTTCATCGATTTGATCGCGATTACAGTCAGCCTCACAGGGGTGAGGGCAAACCCTCCCGCAGATGGATGGGAAAGGGCTTGTTTCTTTAATGACCTGCATCGCCCTACCAAATTTCCCCTTGGCGGCAAGGCTCACAAATCCCTGGACATTATTGTGAGCCGGGCAACCCACCATACAAGGAGACGTGTCCTGCTTTTCGGTTCCGGAAATGCCCGGCACGGCGAGGCAGCCGTTGCATAGCTCGTTATGATGTAAGACGATCCCTGTATCCGGATCGATGGTGATGGCGTCTTCCCAGCAGGCCACGACGCATGGGGCGTCCTCACAATGGTGGCAATACAGAGGTAGGAAAAACGGTGCCCTCTCAATGACCCTCACCAACCTTGGTCCAACACCCAGCCCATGCTCCTGTTTACAGGCTATTTCACATGCGTGGCAACCGCTGCAATTTACTTCATTGATCATTAAAGTTGTCTTTGTCATCTCAACCATCCCTTACTCATCTTCACAGCGCGAGATGTTGCACAACAGGACCCTCAGACTGGTTGACCCCATCACCGGATCCGTCGCCTCCGGGGAGTTATCCGTCAGGATGTTGATGTTGGATATGTCCCATCCATGATCCGGTGTTTTGATCTCCGGATACCACCAGGCATGCTCGGCGGCGATCACGCGGGGATCGATGCCATCGTTCAGTTTCGCACGTTGTTTAATGCGACCCCGAGGCGATTCGATCCAGACCCAGTCTCCCTCTTGGATGCCGTGCTTCTTCGCCGTCTCGGGGTGGAGTTCCATAAGGGGATCGGGTCTGATCTCCCGGAGCCAAGGGATCTGCCTGTTCGCGGAGTGGAAGAACATGGCGTTCCTGAGCCCTGAGTTCAGGACGTAGGGGTACTTTTTAGCCAGTTCAGGTGTAGAAAAGGGGCTTTCCGTGATCTCTGTGTACTTGGGTATGGGATCGCGACCCCATTTCTCAAGAATGGTGGAATAGATTTCCACTTTCCCCGTGGGGGTCTTGAAACCCTCTTCCTTGTATTTGTAATATTTCTCTTCTCCGTGAAGATAACCTACCTTCTTGAACTCCTCCCAGGTCAGGCCAGACGGTTCTAACGTCCAATCGAGCGCATCCTCCACGGTGTCCCACCACTGCTGACCAAACCGCTTGCCCAGCTCCATGAAGATCTTGTGATCCTGCCAGCACTCACCGATCTCGACGGCCTTTACTCTAGCAAGCACGTATCCGTGGAACTTCCAATTGTCCGCCACGTGATTCTGCTCTAACCAGGTACCAGAGGGAAGAAAGATGTGGGCCAACTCGGCGGTCGGCGTCAAGAAGAAATCGGCTACTGCGAGAAAATCGAGACTGCTCAAAGCTTTGTAAACCTCCCTGGCATTGGCTCTCGTCATCACCGGGTTGGTCCCTACTAGTAATCCAGCTTTGACCGGATAGGGTACGCCAGTCAGGATGGCGTCCCAGACAGGCTTGGGCGTGCAGATGGTCATTCTGGCCGCAAGCTTGTATTGCTCCCCACCAAGACGTTTCTTCCACTGCTCGGGCGGCAGCTCTTTGTGAGCTGAGAATTCGGAGACCTTTCTGACCGGAGGCGGGACGTGTAAGGCATTCCCGCCGGGTGCGTCGAGGTTTCCAGTGACGGCCATCAGGCCGATCACAGATCGGGTGTAGTCGGTAGCGTTGAGGTTCTGCTCTGTCGTCACTCCCCAGTGGATACCAGCCGGCTTGGTAGTGGCATATAACCTGGCCGCCTTTCGAATAAGTTCTTGATCAACCCAAGTGATCTCTGCCACACGGTCGAGGGGGTAATCTTTCATGACCCTCTCAACAAAGGCATCCCAGCCATTAAGGTGATGCTCGACGAATTCCTTGTCATAGAGTTCTTCCTCAATAATCACGCGGTGGAAACCTATCGCCATGGCTGCATCGGCTCCTGGTCGTATCTGGAGCCAAATGTCCGCTTTCTCAGCATAGAAAGATCTTCGAGGATCGATGGTGATCAATTTGGCGCCTCGATCAAAGGCTTGCCAGAATTTCATCCCCTTGTATTCGTCCGGGTTGGTCCACAGCGGATTGCATCCCCACATCACGATGCATTTGGGATCATTCTCATAGTCGCACGCTGGCAGACTCCCGCACGTGATCAGGGAGGCGCCTATCCGTGAGAGATAGCACATATGCCCCGCCGTTATGATGTTTGGTGTTCCCAGCAGGTTACCAAAGCGCGAGAAATGGCTCTCATAATCCCGACCGGTCCCCTGACCGACAACGATACCTTCGGGACCATACTTCTCAATCACCTGATTAAATTTCTCGACGCAGGTATCCAGTGCCTCATCCCAGGAGATCCTCTCCCATTTACCATTGGATTTTTTCATCGGATACAGCACCCTGTCCGGATGATAGGCAAGTTGGGTAATGGACAGCCCTTTCGTACACATGGTGCCATGGCTGATCGGTGAGTCGGGATCACCTTCCACCTTGATGACCTGGCCATCTTTCACATGGGCGATGACACCGCATCCGCCATGACAACTTCGACAGACCGTTTTTACTTTCTTAACCTCTTCCATCGATTCCTCCCGGGATTACTGATCTCAAACGCCAAGACTCGTGTGAATTTGTTGTGCACCCGAAGAAGCAGCCAGCTAATCTAGTACGCTTTTGAAAATATCCAAGACCCGTTATTCCTGATATTTGGACCGGATCTCCCGTTTTAATATTTTTCCTTGAGGATTTTTCGGCAGATCGTCCACGAATTCAACTGTTTTAGGTGACTTGTACTTCGCGATGTGTTCCTTGCAAAAGTCGATGATGTCTTCCTCAGATGTCTGAGCATTTTCTTTAAGGACCACCAAAGCGTGGACACGCTCTATCCAATAGGGATCCGGGACACCGATGACGGCGACCTCTTTGACAGCAGGATGTCTATAGAGGACATTCTCCACCTCGATGGGATAGACATTCTCCCCTCCCGAGATGATCATGTCCTTCTTTCTATCAGCGATGTAGATGTACCCCTTCTCGTCGTAATACCCCAAATCCCCCGTATACAGCCATCCATCCCGAATCGTCTCTTTTGTCTCCTCGGGTCTGTGATAGTATCCTGTCATGATTCGTTTGCTCTGCACGACGATCTCCCCGATCTTCCCCACCTCGACATCACGACCGTCATCGTCGACGATTCGCACATGGACCCCGACACATGGTCGCCCGCAGGATGCAAGCACACTCTGTGCATCTGTGGATTCTTCTGGAAAGTGGTGGTTTTCTTTACTGAGAACTGTCACATCGGGACCAGATTCGGTAAGCCCGTAACCTTGGATAAACTTAGATCCAAAAACTGAAAGACCTTGCTTTAGAATTTCCGTCGGCATGGGAGATGCCGCATACCAGATTCTCTTAAGGCACTGATGATCATATTTGTCAATATCGGGCAGGTTTATCAGTGAAACAAGTTGCGTCGGGACGATATGAATGTCCGTAATCTGCTCCTCCTGGATGGCCCTTAAAGCGTCCGCCAAATCGAAAGGAACGGGCATGATCACGTTGCATCCACCCTTCAGGAAAAAGGGCCAGATGTGGCTATCTCCGCCAATGTGGAACATCGGCAGAACGACGAGGTGCCGATTTCCAAATTCCACCCCGATATCCAGCGCCTTCATACATGTGTTTTCCATCTTCTGTCTATGTTTGTAGATGGCTCCACGCGGCATCCCGGTCGTACCGCTGGTATAGAAGATCGTCAGGGGATCCTCTTCCGTGACCCTGGTATCGGGTTCTTCTATCGGTTGGCCCTCCAACATTCCCTTATACGCCTTGATTTGCCCCTGCACATCACCAAAAGACAGGAAGTATTCTGTCTTAGGTAGCTGTTTCAAGATTCCATCGATCGTTTCGACCAATTCGGGTCCAAGAAACAGAACCCTTGGTTCGGAATCATTGATAACATGAACGAGCTCTTTCGCATGCAGGCGGGGATTGTAATGCGCGAGGACAAATCCCCCCTTCATCGCCGCTCCAAATACCTCGGGGTATTCAAGTTGGTTCCACGAAAGGATCCCGATGATGTCCCCCTTTTGAATCCCTAAGGCGTGAAGACCATGGATGAGTCTATTCACCCTCTCATTAAATTGCTTAAAGCTTACCCTCTCAGATCCGTATACAAAGGCTTCACTATCTGGATGGAGGATGGCATTTCTGTAAATGATGTCGGCAAAGGTTCCTAAAGGGTAACGATTTAGTTCCCGCAACACATACCTCGTTGTCATAGGAATCACCTCCGAACCCACTCATACGCCCCCAGGAGCATAATCCGACGGATGGAGCTCAAATTTAAATCAATAGTAGACACAATGCTCTTCGGAGAAAAAGGTCATTCATGGGATTGTCTCAGAAGCGGTACTCAATCAGAGCAGTGTAGCGCCTGCAGCATCTCTTCCTGTCATTGCGAGCCCTGAAAGGGCGAAGCAATCTCCTCAATGATAAGTTTGCTTCGTCGCCTTACGGCTCATCGCAATGACATCACGTAGTACAGGGTATTCTCGCTGTCCATGGGCATGGCTTTTGAGACAGCCCCTATCCTGACCTTTTCATCAAAGATCCGTATGTATGCAGAAATCCGTACGCCCATCCAATGGCTTTCCCATGATATAGGCGTTCAAGATTTGAGGTTATTAATCCTTCACTCCATACTTTTAATAATGATCTCGCTAGCTAACCTAGCGCCTATCCCTGGAAGGAGACCACACTTTTCGAAACCACCCGCCATCGCGAAGGCTTCCATATTCTCTGGGCTGGCCGCAGGATCCATGTAACGTCCGAATACAACGTCTTCCTGTAACTTGGGGCAGATTACAGAACCCACCTCATCCTCGAAACGGGGCATAAATTGCCGGGCAGCCATGATGGTTGCGCCAACAGTCTCGTAATCCAGCACATCCTCGCTTCCGAAATAAAGTCCAAGGGCAATTAGGCCACCGGTGACGCCTCCACACATCCAACCGGTCCCGCCAAAACCGGGAAACGGGGACATGGCTTTGACGATCTCCATATTACCCAGACCGAACTCCTCCATCACGGCAAGCGCTGTACCTCGAGCGCAATTACGGGCGATGAAGTTGTATTCCTCACCCCGCCGCTGAACTCGATCGAGGATCTGCTCTTTATTGGCCAATATCTCTTGGGGGTCAAGTACCTTCTTGGGAATCCCTTCCTCATACAGTTTCTTAACTCTGGCTTCAAGAGCTGGCACATCCCAATCTCTTTCAGCCAATTCCTGCACTCTTGCTTTTAATGCCTCATAGTCTGCCATAGCTTGATCGCCTCCTTTGGGTGCTCGTCCTACGAATTCCGCTACTTAGCGAATGGCAGTCATACAAAAAATCTATGATCTAGTCACCAACTAGAACGGGAAATGGTGTTCCGATTTCTCGATCGTGACCCACTTGATCTGAGTCAGTTGTCCGACGGAATAGAAACCACCTTCCCGACCTTGGCCGCTTTCCTTGAAACCACCGAAGGGGACAGATGCCTCCGCGTCAATGGAAGCGTTGCCCACATGAACCATCCCGGCTTCGAGGCCTTCCGCGAGGAAAATGGCTTTTTGCAGATCCCGGGTGATGACACCTGAAGAGAGACCATACGTGGTATCGTTGGCAACTTCCAGCGCTTCTGTTTCATCCTTGACGGCGATAATCGGAGCAACAGGTCCAAAGGTCTCCTCGCGATAGACCAGCATGTCTTTGGTGATGTTCTTAAGCACAGTGGCCTCGTAGACACGCCCTTCGTATTTTCCTCCAGCAAGGAGCTCGGCACCCTTGGAAACGGCATCCTTCACATGGGAATCGACCTTCTGTACCGCTCCGTCGTTGATGAGTGGACCAATGACCGTCTCCGGAATGCTAGGATCTCCCGCTGGCAGGGACGCAGCCTTTTCCGCTAATTTCGTCGCAAACTCATCGACGATCGACTGCTCCACAATCACTCGGCCAACGGACATGCAGATCTGCCCTTGATGCATGAATACGCCAAAGGCAGCCGCATCTACGGCGTAGTCGATATCCGCATCACCAAGGACGATGAGCGGGTTCTTCCCACCCAACTCGAGGACATACGGTTTCAACTTTGCAGCGGCCCTTTGGGCTACATGACGGCCGGTCTCGGTCTGACCCGTGAGGGTCACAAAAGAACAGCGGTCATCATCGATGAGCGCATTTCCAAGCACACTCCCAGGGCCCGTTACCACGTTGAGAGCTCCAGGAAGCAAGCCCGCCCGTTCGAAAAGCTCGCCGATCTTGAGGCCGATGACTGGTGTGTCGCTCGCCGGTTTGAAGACGACTGTATTCCCCGTCGCCAAACCATAAGCCACCTTGTACATAGACAGGATAAGCGGGAAGTTCCAAGGTGAGATGGCCACAATTGTGCCCCATGGTGACCGAAGGCTCATGGAGAGCTTCGTCGGATCGGTGTGAAAAGTTTCACCGAGGATGCGTTTGCCGTCGGCCGCTGCTGTTGCGAGCAGGTCCACTGTTTGAGAGATCTCAAACATGCATTTGCCAAATGTGCCCCCTCCTTCACCGGTGAGCACTTCGGCAAACTCCATTCGGCTCTCTTCGAGGATATGACCGGCCTTGGCGATAATCAGTGCCCGATCGAACGACGACGTCGAGGACCAAGGTTTCCGTGCGGCATAGGCGGCTGCCATCGCCCGATCCGCATCCTTTTCGTCACCTTTTTGTACACGAGCGTAAACTTCCCCGGTATATGGATTGAGATCATCAAAGGTTTCACCAGATACGGAATCCACCCACTCCCCATTGATAAACATCTGATAAGTTTTCATCGCAGCTCCTTTCTAAAAAACGGTTTGGCTTGGTTTACAATCGTAAAACCGGCTTCGTCACATGTCCCTGCTTAATTGCTTCCACCGTCTGGTTGATTTCATCAACAAGATAGCTCAGGGTCCTAGGTTTGGACCGGCAAGATAATCGCCGACGGGTGTGCCGGGTCATGAAAGACAGTCTGATCCGCGGCGCGCAACGTCTGGGCTGTTGCCAATGGCTCGCCACTCCCGGGATTGCGCGCCCAACGTGGATGCGCCCCGCTCGACACCTGTACCCGGATTCGGTGGCCACGCTTGAAGCGGTATGCCGTAGGCCACAGATCGATGCTGACGCGGAGCGTGCCATCCGACTCGCGCGGAGGCCTGCCAGGGATCAACCGCACCAGGGCATCACTGATATTGATTGACTTGCCCGAGGGATGCACATCGCAGAGACGCGCAAAGAAGTCGGTGTGTTCGAGGCTCGACTTCACAAAAAGAGCCGCTTGGACAGGACCGATCACTTCCATGTCGCGGTCGAGGACGGCGCTGGTGTAGACCAGGACGTCCGGTCGCGCTTCCAGCGCGCGCTGGTCTTTAGGCCCCGAGTTGGCGCTCATGGCGGCTCCGCCCAATCCGGGCGTTGGATCCGCCGGGTCATAGCGGTAGCGATCCGGCTCCGAGTCGGGCGGCGTTTCCGAGGAGAGGAAACGATTCGGGTGCAAGTACCAGCGCTGCGGTCTCGAATTGGCCGGCGGCCACTCCGGCAGGTCCCGCCACTCGTTCGCTCCCATCACAAAGATGCGCACCGGCATCTCGCGCAACCCACTCCGATCACCAAGGAGATGGGCCTGGAACCAGGCAAGCGCCTCTTTGAGCGACACACCCATGTACCGCAAGTTAGTATGCGTCCAGGGGCCAATGGTCAAGTAGGGCTGGCGACCGGCACGTACTAGCGCCAAGTAGTCTCGAAGAGTCTGGCGCAGGAAAAGGTCGTACCAGCCGCCTCCCATGTGGTTAGGCGCCGTCACTTGAGAGACCGTTCCACTGAAATCGCTCCGTGTCCACCATTCGTCGCCAGGCTCGTTGTGCTCTAACCATTCGCGCCAGAACTGCACCGGCCTGCCCAGCACCATCTCATCCACCTCAATCAGCGGCAGATGCCAGAAGGCTGGCCGTAACTTCTTGTCTCCCGAGAGCATGCCCATGAGGACACCCAACGGCGATCCTTCCTGCGTCATGATCTGGTTCGTCCAGCCAAAACTCGATTCGAACCAGAGGGACTCGCCCGGATAAGTCACCGTGCGGAACTCGGCGCTCGTGACCCATGTTGACATCGCTTCGAGTACCGACCCCGCTTCTTTGGCAATCGCCCACTCGACAAAGCCAAGATAGCTCGCACCGAAGGTGACCAGCTCGCCGTTGAACCAATCCTGCTTCTTCATCCACTCGACGGTCGCTAATCCGTCAGCTCGCTCTTGATGAAAGGGGTCCAGTTGGCCGCCCGAACCGAATGTGCCACGGCAACTCTGGATGAAGACCTGAAAGCCGCGCTCGGCGAAAGGCCGACCGAACAAGAGGCCCCATATGCTCCGTCTGCCGTACGGCGAACGGATCAAGATAGTCGGAGGCTTGCCTTTGTCCGGATAATAGTGGTCGGCGAGTAAGACGACCTCATCGGGCATGGGTACCTTGACATCCCGTTCGATCGCGATCTTATACGTTTCAGCTGTCGGCAGATCGAACAGCCTTCCGATGAGGCGACTGGAGATGCTCACAATCCCTCGCTATCAGTGACAAATCTACTGGTGCTATAGTCGCAACACTGGTTTGATTACACGCCCCTTCTCCATATCTTCCACCGCCTGGTTAATGTCGTCGAAGGGATAGAAGGTGATCAAGCGGTCGAAGGGGAACCGCCCCTGGCTATACAATTCAATCAATTTCGGGATAAATAAATCTGCGATAGCATCGCCTCCCAGGATCCCCCTAACCGTTCTGCCGTTCATGATCAGGTCCATATCCAGACTGACCTCCGTACCGGGAGGCACAACCCCGGTCAGTCCACAAACCCCGAGACGGGGGAGGACATCCACGGCTTGCCGAAAGACCTGGGGGTTCCCGACACACTCAAGGCTATAATGTGGTCCTCCGCCAGTAAGTTCTCGGATCGCCTCAACCGGATCCGTCTTATCGGGGTTGATGGTATGAGTCGCGCCCATTTCCTCTGCCAGTTTGAGACGTTCTGGGTTGGGATCCACACCGATAATGGTGGTACAACCGCACACGATCGATGCGAGAACCGCGCTCATCCCCACGTTGCCAATACCGAAAATCGCGATGGAAGATCCGGGTTCAGCATGAAATGAATTCATGACCGCACCGGCACCGGTCATAACGCCGCACCCCATGGGGCCTAGAATCTCAAGCGGAACATCATCCCGCACCTTGACCACATTCCGTTCGTTGGCTAATGCGTAATTGGAGAATGAAGACTGACAGAAGAAGGAACCGTGGATGGCTTGATCACCCTTCCTCATGGTTGAGGTATCGTCTGGACGGGCGCCATGGAAATTGTGTAGGAAGAAATTCATACAATAGAGTTCCTTGCCCAACTTGCATGCGGTGCATGTCCCGCAGTAATCCCAAGCTAATACCACATGGTCGCCCGGTTTAACCTTAGTCACCCGCTCCCCTACCCTTTCAACCACACCAGCACCTTCGTGTCCGAAGACACTCGGTGGCGGGGGGATCGGTAAGTGCATGTCCCGACCGGCCAGGTCGGTATGGCATATGCCAACGCCGACGATCCGAACCAACACCTCATCATCGTTCGGATCACTGAGTTCTAATTTTTCAATACTGAATGTCCCCGATGGCTCCCAAATCACCGCGGCTTTGATTTCCATTTTTCACCTCCTCTTCATAGATGACCACTCACAACGGGTCATGACTTAAGCCATGACATCTTCAGGTGAACAGCGAGTAGGGATAAGCTAAACCACCATCCTGCGCCAATCAAATATATAGCCCTATCAGCTAGTGTTTCAATAACGAAGAGTTCGCGGTCAATCGCCTCTGAAGCACCCTGGTGAAAATCGAAATAGTTGCCTTAGAGCCCCAAATAGGCCTTTCTCACAAAATCGCTTTCGAGGAGCTCATCGCTAGCCCCTTCCAAACAGATTCGGCCATTCTCCAACACGTACGCTCGATCGGCTGTCTCAAGAGAATGGCGAACATTTTGTTCGATCAACAAAACGGTAATACCCTGGTCGCGGAGCTCTTTGATAATACGGAAGATATCTGACACCAACCTCGGTGCTAATCCGTATGAAGGCTCATCTAATAGACATAGTTTGGGCTTGGACATTAAACCCCGACCGATGGCTAGCATTTGACGTTCACCACCGCTCAATGTTCTCGCTAATTGCCCCGCTCTTTCCTTCAGTATGGGGAAGACATGGTAGACCTGTTCCAACGTCTTTTCCTTCTGGCTCCAGGCGTGAGGAGGATAGGCACCCATCTCTAAATTTTCATACACCGACATCTCAGGAAAGACTTTTCCGCCTTCAGGGACATGGGAAATGCCCAATTCCACAATGGCGTGGGGCGGTAAACCGTCGATCCGCTTACCAAGGAACTCGATCGTGCCTGATTCCGGAGGATGCACGCCAGATATGGCGTTAAGCAGCGCAGTCTTTCCGGCTCCGTTTGATCCAATCAAGGCGACGATCTCTGATTCATTGACTTCCATACATACGTCCCACAACGCTTGTGTCATGTCGTAAGGAGTGGACACATCACATACTTCCAACACGAGTCTATTCTCCTAGATAGGCCTCAATCACTGCCTTGCTGTTGGCAATCTCCGACGGCGTTCCCTCAGCGATCTTCTCACCGTGATGGAGAACCATGATTCGGTCGCAAATGTTCATGATGGCTTTCATAACATGCTCGATCATAAAAATGGTGATCCCCATGAAACGTATCATAACGACCAATTCCATCACCTCAGATACCTCAGTTGGATTTAAACCGGCCATCATCTCATCCAATAGAAGGAGCTGTGGTTTGGTCGCTAATGCCCTGGCCAGTTCGAGTCGTTTTCTGTTTGCTAGTGTCAAACTCTTGGCAGGTTCTTCAATCACATCTAACAAGCCCACGAACGCTAAGAGTCCTGCAGATTCTCCCTCTGCATCTGTAGCTGATGGAGTGGTGGATCTCCCAAACGTTGAGCCTAAAAGGACATTCGCGAAAACCGGCATTTCGGGAAACACCTTGACCGATTGAAACGTCCTCGCTACCCCCTTCCTGCATATTCGATGTGGTTTTAAACCGGTGATCGTCTCTCTATTAAATTTGATCGTTCCGGACTTAGGGACCAGCGCCCCGGAAATTAAATTAAATAAGGTCGTTTTACCGGCACCGTTGGGTCCGATCAATCCGACGAGCTCGCCACGATCCACACTGAAATCTACATTAGAAACCGCGGCTAACCCACCAAAATATTTCGTGATACCTTCACCTTCAAGGATTGGCATGCTGTTTCCCTTTACGTTTCTCTTGCCAATTATCTATTACCCCTGCTAGCCCGTCAGGGATGAAGAGGATTACGATCAACAAGATGAGACCGAACGCGAGCATGTAGTAGTAGGGAAACTTGGTGATTAAGACTTCCTCCAAGTAGGCAAAGATTGCAGCGCCAACAACAGGACCATAAAGCTGTCCCATACCACCAAATGCGGCCATCAAAACGACCATGAAAGAATAGAACGCCTTAAAAGCGATGTATGGATCAACATACGTCCATCGTGTGGCCATAATGGCCCCTGTTGCCCCCATGAAGGAAGCGCTAACGGCAAAGGTAATGGTTTTCAAGGCATTGACATTCACGCCCGAGTGCGCTGCTGCATCCTCAAATTCTCCGATGCTCCAGAGTGCTAACCCATATTTAGAACGCCGTATCAAGTAAGCGGTGATCAGCAATACCACGAGAATAATGAGCATGGTGTGGTAAATCGTATTGTTGTCAACGAGGATAACAAAACGTCCCCGTGTGCCTGTAAATTTAATTTCATACCAAAGGAGAAGATGCTTGATGAGCTCAACAAGCCCGAATGTGAATACGGTGAAATAGATGCCCCTCAACCTAAGGGTCAATGCACCGATGAGAAGAGCAAGGCAAGAGCTTAATAATGCGCCGATGAGGATGACAAGCACTAAGGGTAATTCCGTCCCCAGACTCGCTGAAGTGTAAATACCAATCCCAAAGAAGGCTGCGGGTGCTAATGAAATATACCTGGTTGGAGCGGAAAAAATGACCCAACTCACAGTCAGGTTGATGTACATCAAGATGCTGGTAATGAGGATGACAGTATATATTGAGGCATAGAGGGTCAATGTAGACATTAGACCCAGGATGACAAGAAGTGAGCCTGGGACCCATAATTTTCTAATATCAAGATTAGAAATTTTCATTGCCTACTTCCCCATAATCCCAGTTGGTCTAACCAAGAGGAGAATGGTGAAAATAAGGTAGTAGGCCACCAGTGATAAGCCAGGGTCTATGTAGGTTACGATGCTACCAATGATCCCCAGCAGGAAGCCCCCAATGAAACTGCCCAATATACTGCCCAAACCACCCAGGACCACCACAATGATGGCGATGACGGTATACTCGAGCCCCATCACCCCATGAACGGGGTAGACCATGCTAATCAGCATACCGGCAATTGAAGCCAAAGCTGCACCAAATCCGAAGCATAATGCGAGCACATGGTTAATATTCACCCCCATGAGCCCCGCCGTGGTCGGATCTTGGGCCGCCGCCCTGATGGCTTTGCCCATGCGAGTGCGAGCTAAGAAAAGGTAGAAAGCCACCCCGATGACAATCGCAAACCCAGCGGTCACGAGTCGATTGGCACCAAAGAGCGCACCACCAATATTCACTGGAAATGCCAAGTAGGAATATCCCCTGATTTCAGGCCCCCACGCGATCAAAGCTAAATTCTGAATGACAAAAAAGAGACCGAATGAAGCCAACATGGAATTAGCTTCAAAAATATCCGATGTTTCTGATGATGATAGAAGGTACCTGAACAACGTGCGGTGGAGAATGAAACCTAAGATGAATGCAAGGGGACCACAAACGGCGAGGGCTAACAATGGGTTTATGCCCAAGCTGCCTTGTAGTGTCCAAGTGGTTAAAGCCCCGAGCATGATAAATTCGCCATGAGAGATGTTAAGTATTCTGGCAACACCGTACTGCAGGCTGAGCCCCATGGCGATCAAGGCATAAAGACCACCTAGCAATAACCCTGCGATCACAATCTCTAGGAAAGTTACAAACATAGCATTCGCTTCCCAGTAACGACGACCAAAGATGCAGGCTGCCTAAAGGATCCAGCAATCACAACTTTCTAGGGCATCAACACCCACCGAGTTGTGCGGTATTTTAGGCAGCCTGCCTAGCTGCTCATTTTGTTGTCGATGAACGCAATGTCTACCCTTCTGCTGGAGGTGGCCACTCAGGCTTGGGGTAGACAAACTCTGCGGTAGCCTTGTCCTTCGGTCCGACGACCTCAAACACGCCGTTGATCCACTGACCAATCTCACCAGGATGAGCATCCTTTGCCAGGAGCCCATTCTCGTACCACGTCGGGCCCAGGATCGTATCGAATGTCTCTGTGGCAAGCACATCCCTTATCGCGTCCTGATTGAGCGTTCCCGCCTTCTCAATGGCCGCCTTCCAAGTTTCTAAGGCTGCCCAGTAGAGCGGGTGCCCCCACCAATCCTGGATCTCTACAGGCGCGCCACCGTAAAGCTTGTCTGCAAAAGCAGCGAGTTCGGGGGAGGAACCGCGAGCAAAGGTCGTGAAACCGAGCAATCCCTCCGCCGCTGGACCAAATGCCGCCTGGAAAAAGCCGAAATTAACCCCAGGACCACCAACCCACGCCTTGGGATTATAGGCAAGGCCCATGGACGTCCCAACAGCAGGCATGACCTGATCGGGGTAGGCAAAGCAGCAGAAGACATCGGCTTCAGACGCTTTAGCCATGTTGATCACCGGTGCCAGGTCCTTGATGTCCGGGGGCAAACTCTTAACACCAAGAATCTCGATCCCCCTCTTCGGGAATTCAATACCCGCCACACCGGAATACTCTATGCCGTGGAGGTCAGCTATGTAGGCTACAAAGGCCGACTTCGCGCCCTTATCGGCAAGAATGTCGGCTAGAACGGGCAGCTCGTACCAGTCGGAAAAACTCAGGGAAATGAACACATAGGGTAGGCTGGGAAGCATGGGCATGATCGTCGTGCCACCGCCTTCCGCCGTGACGAGGACATAGCCGTACTTGTTGGCAATCGGAGCCTGGGCATAGATGAAAGCAGTACCACAGGCAGGCCACAGAAAGTCAACTTTGTCCTCCACGATCAGCTTTTCCGTCAGCCTGGTCATCGTGCCCACATCACTGGTATCATCGTAGATCAGCAACTCGATGGGCAATTTCTTGCCATATTCCTCCACGTAGATCCCACCATCGGCATTAACCTCTGCAACCCATGCATCATAGATCGGTTTGAATGCCGAGTCCCCGATGACGGCTAACGGGCCCGAGAGAGGTCGTGACATGCCAACAACGATCTTGTCCTTGGGTACCTCGGTCGGGGTCTCTTCTGCCGCTGGGGCGCATGACGCTGCGACCAATCCAGCACCGGTGACCGCTGCGCCGCGTATGAAATCACGACGTGTAATTCGTTTCTCGCTCATCTTCTCCTCCTTCTTGTCCTCAAGTTCTTGATAGCGGGTCGGATCTCTTACTCCCATTCCTGCCCTCCTCTAACTCGGTCGGAGACGATTTTCTCCTTGAGGTGCGGCTTTTCATCCCTTGCACTATCAACCTTGGTGGATAGATTTCTAAGGGATGTGTCGTTAGAATGAAGTCGTCAGCTCGCTTTGAAACCACATTCTTAGCCACGTTTATTGACAATTGCTAGATGCAATTCTCAAACTCCGATAGCGTATCAGTGTCCAATCGCGAACTGATCTCATGGACACCAGGTTCAACGCTTCCGCTCTATTTCCTCTTGGCCTCCTTCCTTTTTGGTCTATGAAAACGGTCAAATTTCACGGTTGAGTTGATACAATCTTGGCCAATTTTGATATCTATTTGTAGGCGCCGTATTCCTTGGTGGTATCAACCATCGCCTTAACATTTTCCGGCTTAGCTTGGTCAAAGAATGCCCCATTGCATACGATCAAGCCACCGTCTGTGCCTGCATCATCTACCACCTTCTTGACATAGTCCTCCATCTGTTGGGGTGTGCCCAAATTCAACAATGCGGAGGGCACGTTTCCAAGGAGACAGGCGTTCTTACCCAGTGTTGCCTTGACATCAGCCATGTCCGTCAGATCGATCATCCAGAGGGTCTTGCCCTTCGGTAGATCTTGGACCACTTCGAGGCGTGTGCTATAGCCACCCTCGGCAGCAGGGAGTGGCACGCATCCTCCCTCGATCAAGCCAAGCAGGACCTTCTCAAGCGTAGGCCAGTAGAATTTCTTGAACTGCTCGTCGGAGAGGAAACCGTCAGCACCTTTGTGCAGGGGGATGAAAATGAGCGGTTTTTGGTTCATTTCTGCCGCACCAATCCCCATGTTAATCATGAGCGGTGTGATTGCCTCCATGGCTTCGAGGAGCTTGTCAGGCTGCCGGTAGATATCCAGCATGACCCCTTTCGTACCTCGCAATGTGTCGCCGATGACATCAAAGGGAGCTTTGGTGAATCCGCCAAGGAGATTTGGATATCCCAAAGTTGCTAGTTCGGCGTCGGCACCACCCATTGCACCTGCCCATTTCAGCGCCTCTCCGCCGGCTTCAAAAAGTGCCTGATAGGTACTCTGAACTGGAGGTAAGCCAAAGGGGATGAAGTTAAAAGCGACCCCGTACATTTCGAGAATGCCTGGGAGAAATGGGAGCATCGGGAAGCCTCCCAACGATCCGAACACGCGCGGCAAATAAACACTAGAGAAGAAGCCTGAAGGATCCTGAATCAAGGCGTCATACTCATCCGCCATCATGTACTCGCCTTCATTACACTGGTAGCTGTGTTCAGGCGCGACGCCATGACCTGGCCAGGAGTAAAGCTTGTAGTCCATGATCTCAAAGAACTTCCCTGGACCTGGTGCAGCGGCACCCCAATGCACATCAAGATCAAAGTCCTTGACGAATTTCTTAAAGGCCTTAGTGCATTTGCCATAGTCATACATGGCTTCTTGAATCGTCATCCCGGCATTTGTCCAAGGGAACATGCTAGGAAATATCGTGACCGGCACCCTGTCCGGCAGCTTCTTCATCTGGATGGCATCTTTAAACCGAAATATTCTTTTCTTGAATCCATTCTCGGCTTCTGGGCTCTGGAAAGGAAGGGGGTTCCCATCAGGACCTTTTGGCGTTAACACCGCTTCCCACAACCCCTCCTGTACTTCTTCTGGTGATAGTTGTTTTTCCAATCTTACGGCCTCCATCTTCTCTGCTGAGCTTCCTTACTTGGCGGCGGTCCATTTATTAGCGAGTGATACGCCAGCCATGGCGTGCAGAGTTTCTGAGGTTGTGTCATCAAGGATGGTGCCATCGGTAAGGATAAGGCCGCTAATCTGGGTTTTGTCCCTAAGTAGTTGTTTACTGTAATTCTCAATCTCCTTTGGCGTCTCGGCTTTCAACAACGAACCAAGCACCTTGCCTACAAAGTAAGCCAAACTTCCAAGTTTCCTCTAGACTTCCTTCATACTCATCATGGTCAAACGTCCGTATCGTGGTGACGCGGGTAAATCCGGCTCTGTAATGATATCCAAACTCTGATGAAGATCGCCCATCCCATCCAAGAAGGGGCACAATATCCATATCGATCAAATTCAGGAGAATGTTCTGTCAAGGGAGCTCGTAGAGTTTCCCTAATGGATCGTCAGAAATTAATCTCTCCGCTCTCAGATATCAAGTCCCTCCTTCGTTACTACAACCTCAGCTAATTTGAGGAAATTATTTGTATACGCCTTATTCCTTGGCGGCATCGACCATCGCCTTGACATTTTCCGGCTTTGCATGATCAAAGAACGCCCCATTGCTCAAGATGAAACCACCGTTTTTACCGGCTGTATCGATGAGTTTCTTGGAGTACTCTCTCACTTCCTCGGGTGTACTCAAAGCCAACATAGACGAGGATACATTGCCGAGTAGGCAGGCATTCTTACCCAGGGTTTCCTTAGCCTTTCCTATATCCGACTGGTCGACCATCCACACAGTCGTGCCTTTGGGCACGTCTTGAATGACTTTCAGCCGCGTATTCCAGAACCCCTCAAGCGCAGGAAATGGTACGCACCCTGCATCGATTAAGCCCATCATGACTTTCCTAAATGTGGGCCAATAGAATTTCTCGAACTGCTCATCGGAGAGGAAGCCATCTGCACCTTTATGCAGGGGAAAGAACACAATTGGTTTTGCGTTCATTTGTGCTGCGCCCACCCCCATGTTGATCATGAGGGGCGTAAGGGCTTCCATCGCTTCAATAAGCTTGTCCGGCCGTCGGTAGATATCCAACATGATCCCTTTGGTGCCTCTGAGGGTGTCCCCAATGACATCAAACGGCGCCTTGGTGAATCCGGCCAGGAGCTGAGGATATCCTAACGAGACCAACTCGGCTTCGAGGCCACCCACGGCTCCTGCCCATTTCAGAGCTTCAGCCCCGGCCTCAAAAAGGGCCTTGTAGGCGGATTGAACGGGAGGTAGACCAAAGGGGATAAAACTAAAGGCAACCCCGTATATTTCGAGTATCCCAGGGAGAAATGGTAGCATACCCCAGGGCTCCAACGCTCCGAATACACGAGGTAGGTAGACATTAGAGAAGAAACCCGATGGATCAGCAATAAGGGCATCATACTCATCCGCCCTCATGTATTCGCCTTCATTGCACTGGAAGCTATATTCAGGCTTAACTCCATGGCCCGGCCATGAATATAGCTTGTAATCGAGAATCTCGAAGAACTTACCGGGGCCGAATTGTGCAGCTCCCATGTGCGTATCCGGTTCGAATTCCAGGATAAATTTCCTAAAAGCCGTGACAATTTTATCGTAGTCATACATGGACTCTTCAACGGTTATCCCGTCATAAGTAGCAGGCCACATACTCGGAAATATGACGACTGGCACCCTATCGGGTAATTTCTTCATCTGAATGGCATCTTTTATCCTGGTTACTCTTTCCTTGTACGACTTTTCGGCTTCCGGGCTTTGAAATTTAAAGTCATTCCCTTCGGGGTCTTTCGGCGAAAGCCATTTCTGGAACAGCGCCTCCTGCTTCTCTTCTGGTGATAGTTGTTTTTCCATTTTTACGACCTCCATCTTCTCTGCTGAGCTTCCTTACTTGGCGCCGGTCCACTTTTTCGCGAGGGAAACCCCGGCCATGGCATCCTTGCCGTAGGCATCCGCGCCAGCATACTCGCTGATCTCATCGTTTACCTGACCACCGCCAACCATGATATGGACGTCGTCCCGCAGTCCTGCTTCTGCAATGGCCGCGGTTGTTTCCTTCATGGCATCGAATGCCAGAGTCAGGAATCCACTCAAAGCAACAACCTGGGGCTTGAATTTCCTGATTGCTTCTACAAACTTCTGGGGGGGTACATCAACACCCAAGTCGCGGACTTCGAATCCGTTGACATCGAGCATAAAGGTGACGATGTTCTTTCCAATGTCGTGTATGTCCCCCTCCACGGTACCGATGAGCACCTTTCCAAAACGCTTCACCTCCGGCATCTTGGCTAATTCAGGTCTTATCATTTCCGTGATCTGGGCCATCATCTCCCCAGCCAACATCAGTTCGGGCAAAAAGTAGTCACCCTTCTCAAAGCGCTGGCCGACGATGTCCATGGCTTCCCTGGCTGCATCCAGGATCGCTGTGGGCTCCGATCCGTCTTCTACCATCTTCTTGACAAGATTGAGGGCCTCTTCCTCTTTCATGTCAGCGATGGCATTGACAAGCTTTTTTGACATAGCATCCTCCTCTCAAGGATTGAATGTAGGGTTCTTGCCTTTGACCGTTAGAGCAAGTCAATCGATAGTCTCCTCCTCCCAAAGGCCATGCGAGAGGTTTATGATCCCAACCAATGAGACCCATCCCCCCTTAAATTGACGTTTACCATTAACTAGCTGTCACTCTCCATTCCATTGAACAGCCCGGCACGATACGCGCGAGTGTAGTCAAGACAATGACGATCATGCCCCAGGATCAACCTGGCAGTGACCAGTGCAGCTCTCAATTCGCGATCAAGTGGGTCGAGAATGGCACTGTCCAGACCGGCAGCCAGCGCCAAGATTAAAAAAGCCCGGTTGATGTACGATCGGGCGGGTAGTCCAAAGGAGATGTTGCTCAACCCCATGATCAAATGCGTTTTAGGATATTCCTGGCGGATAGCATGCATGGTGTCCAAGGTGATCATGGCACTGTCGGTGTTGGTAGCCAGGGTCATGGTAAGGGGATCGATGTACATGTCATCATCTGGAACAGCATGGGTCCGGGCTATCTCCATAAGCTTATGGACGACCTCCATGCGCCGTTCACAGGTCTCGGGGATCCCTGAGTCATCCAAAGCCAGGGCGATGGTCGGACAACCATGTTTGGCTACCAATGGCAGGATACCCTCCAGCCGTTGCGGTTCTCCGCTGATCGAATTGATCATCGGCGTCCGTTCGACAACTTGGATGGCCGCCGCCAGAGCTTGCGGGTTGGCACTATCCAGACAGAGTGGTACATCTATAACAGACTGGATTGTTTCAACCAGCCAGATCAGATCGTCTGGCTCCTTGCTCCGACGCGTACCGGCATTGACGTCCAGCCAGGCTACACCGGCTTCTGCCTGCTTGGCGGCTAAATCTTGGATGAAGATAGAATCACGCTCTTCAATCGCTTGAGCCACGCGCTGACGCGTACCGTTGATCTTCTCACCGATGATTCTCATGTTTTCTTGTATTTCTCTTGAAATCCATGTACGTGATGGTCTCACCGGGGTGAGCGACGACGAATTCATCATCCCAAGGACCGTGCAACAGTTTTTTGATCAGGGTATTCGAACCAGGGATCTCTTCATAGCGTAAATTAAATTGCTTCGCCGTACATCGGCAGTAATCGCGATAGCGGTCTAACTCATATTGGCCGGTGTTGATGAGCGCTAGGCGGGTATAGTTATTGAGAAGCTTGCCCATCAGATAGCGGGCTTTATCCTCGCCGTACTGCTCCACCATGTCGTCATACTCACCAAATGGACTATCTCCGGCTTCGATCCAGCCCTTGGTCATGTAGTAAGTGCCCGGCGCGGCGCGATGCTGTGCCTTATATGCCTGCTCTGAGCCCAAAAAGATCGCGATACAGTCATCAACTTTGGGCACCACCAACGTACAGCCGTTGGCACGCAAGCCGACAACTGCTTGGGAACAAAGGCCGTAGCCCAAGAGAATCGTATCGGCTGAAGTCGCTGAGGCGTCGATGGTTTCTTGCAGGGCGCCCCTCAATACTTCAGGGTTGACATGCAGGCCAAAGTCCAGAACGCAGGTTTCTACGTCCTTGGGCAGATGCGCTAGCATCTCCTCGATCACCGTCGCGCAGGCGATGACCTTGGTGCGTCTAAATTGTTCCGAATCCGGTCCTTCTGACCCCATTTAATGACCCATGGCGCGCACCAAAAGCATTATATACTTATATAGGGAAGCAGTCAAATTTAAGCAAACTACGATTCGTTTGACAATATAGATTGGGTTATATATAGTTATAGAGAAAATCCACGTTAGGGTGATCACACTTGGTCGACGACCAAAATATTACTATTGATCGTGAATCATACGAACCGGCCTACGCCCAATTGGTACGCATCCTCACAGGACAGATCGCAGCTGGGGTGTTCCGCCCTGGCGACCGCCTACCTTCAGAAGCCCAACTCTGCGAACGCTATGGCGTTAGCCCTATGACCGTACGTCGCGTCGTCAATATCCTCGCGGATCAAGGCTTGGTGACCACCGAACGCGGGCGCGGTACCTTCGTTAGACCGCTTGAACTGAGTACAGCTACATTTGATCTGGGTAGACTTCAGCAACTCTTTCGTGACGGAGACCAATCCACGGTCAAACTTCTGGAGGCGCGCATCACTTCAGCCACTGAGCGTGCGGCTCGCAAGCTGGCCATCGAAATCGGGGATCGGACTGTATTTATCCGACGTCTGATCTTCCAGGGCGATGAGCCCATGCTGTTACATCGCGAACACGTGATCTACGACCCCAGCCGCCCGATTGTCGAAGCGGAGATGGAGGCCACCACCCTACGAGGCCTCTTCAGTGGAGGTGGCGGATCAGATCTAAAGCGAGGGGACCTCACCATTGAGACTACTTTACTCACCGAAGAAGAAGCCGCGCTACTCCAATCAGAAACCGGTGTCCCAGCCTTTCGCCTGGAGCATATTTTCTATGACTTTGATGACCAACCCGTCAGTTGGGGTTGGTTTATCTGCTCCGGTGACCGTCTCCGCTTCACTGCCAACATAGGCATCCCCTGAAGGAGACAGGCCATCCATGAATAACACGGACACGAGTACGACATTGATCGATGCTATCGCCGATCTCCAAGAGGAGACCGCCCTGGCCCTCGTTCGTCAGCGATTGGATGCCAGCGACGACTCTTTATTGATCATCGAAGACTGTCAAGAAGGTATGCGTCAAGTAGGTGAACGCTATGAACGACACGAATACTATCTCGCTGGGCTGATCATGGCAGGTGAGATCTTCAGCCAGGTGATGGAGCTACTCCAGCCCATCGTAGAACGCCAGGTTTCCGGTCAGGCTTCAGGACGCATCCTACTTGGTACGGTAGAAGGCGACATCCACGATCTGGGCAAGAACATCGTTAACATGCTTTTGAGCTGTCATAATTTCGTCGTCCATGACCTCGGGGTAGACGTGGCGCCCACTACCTTCGCCAAGAAAGCCGCTCAGGTACAACCGCACCTCGTAGGCCTATCTGGCCTGCTGACCAGTTCCTATGACTCCATGCACACAACCATCAGCCTCTTACGAGAGCGAGGATATCAGAAGCCCATTATCATCGGTGGAGGACAGCTCAGCGAGGAGGTCTGTCAGTATGTGGGTGCTGACCATTGGACAACCGATGCCATATCAGGTGTGGAACTGTGCAAAAAGCTGATTTCAAAACAAGCGAGAAAGGGTGAAGAGTAAAAACGGACCTTGCTCATCATTTCTCATTCTGCGATTCGCTATTCATTCCAAGTTGATTTTTCAATGTACTCATAAATCGAAAGTCGTTCAGAAAGCGCCTGTGCGGGCGTTTTGATTTCTGATGGTTTGTCGGTATATCGCATGAATCCCCACGAATATATGCGTACTGCTGGAAACATACACTCCAACATTCGCTTACGAAACGATCTTATGTATTTAGTGCTAAAGTGTCCTTTAGTTAAAGCCTATTCTCTTCCCGTATCATGTCCCGCAATTTATTGAGATCATCAACAAGATAATCCGCTGAAGATGGACCGCCCCTTAATCCAAACAAGCACGTCCTGACACCTGATGCCAGTCCAGCTTCAATATCCATGTCACGATCTCCAACGAGAAGCGCCTGCTCTTTATCGATACGATTGCGCTCAATAATCGCTTCGACCCCTCCAGGATCTGGCTTCATTGGGTATCCGTCATCACCGGCGATGAAATCCGCAAACAGTGCTTCCACCCCATGTGTTCCTAGAAGGTCGATTGTCGAGGGTCGATCACGATGGGTCACGATGACATTCATCCCTCCAAGTCCGACAATATACTCACAGAGATCTTTGGCGCCTGGCATTAAAACCTGGGTTTCAAGTGGCATCGCGAGATAATGCCGCCAAAAAGCGTTCTCAACCTCCTCTTCCGTTAAATGAAAATGCGAAGCCAATACAGAAGCGCAATGGCTGAAATTTACTTTAGTCAAACTCAACACCCATTCTGGATCAGCGGAGTATTGAAAATCGTTAAGGGCTTCGAGAAACGCGTCCGTAAAGGCGGGATAGGTGTCAAACAACGTGCCGTCCAAATCCCAGATTAGATACTTGATCATGGTCAATTGATATCCTGCACTGCTTGATGTCCAAGAGCCTTGAGCTACTGAAGAGGTCCGGGGAGGATGACCACACGCAACTCCTTGGCTTTAGCGGATTATGAGGTAACTAACAAAAATAATCATAACTCTTGTGAAACCAAAAAGACAAACTTGAAACAGTGAATTTATTATCGGGACACTTACCGTGATGATTTAGACCTCCCTAATTATTGGGTGGCCCCATTATCTTTGGGATTCTACATGTGCGACATAATCAGAAATAATTGACCCAGACCATAATTGGTGGTCTTGAGATGATAGCAAAAGAAGAGATCGCTAGCATGTTGTATGCTAGCGATCTCCGGTTTATTGAAATCTGGTTTGAAGGACAAATATCGCTTACTTTACTGGAACCTCAACACCTATCTTTTGAAGAATACCCATCAAACCACTTCCCTCAACCGATTTAACATGTAAGGATACAACTTTATCGCCCTTCACTACCGCCTCGCCCTCCTCTTCAGGATTCGAAAAGGAGATGCCCGTTGCTGGGATGACGCCCAACCCCATTGCGGTAAGATCCAATCCACCCGTGTGAGTTCCTGTGAGCCGGGTAGTGGTTCTTACAACATCTCCCTCTATACTATCAATTCGGAAATGGTATTGGATATCTGGAAATGCTCTCAACATTGATTTTGAGAGTCTCACCCATTGCTTCCCACTCATGGGTTCTGGCACGGGTCCCATAAATTTAAAATCTTCTGACAGGAAAGATTCGACCTTTTCCCAGTCACCGGAGTTCATCGCCTTGGTAAAAGATTCAGCTATTTCTCGAACACTCATCACTCGCTCCTCTCTGGATGTGGAAGGATTATGATAGTCCTTTCGGTATTAGGACTAATATTATCCGATTACTGTCATTAAATCAAGGGAGGAATATGTTGTCTATTCAAGCTACTATGGGAAAGGTAAATGATGGCTTCCCAAACTTATTCACCAACATTTTCCAGTGCACGATCTATTAAACCCTCTGCCATGGCTATGTATTAGGTCTTTTCCACACTGTTTAGTTGCGCACAATTGTCTTCACGAGTATCCTTAGATCACGGGTCGACCTTGTTTCTATTCTCAACTGAGTTTTGCCATGTACATAGCCATTGAGGGTGTGATCGGCGTAGGAAAGACCACCCTGGCACGTTTACTCCAACCGGTGTTCGACGCTATCTTACTCCTCGAAGTCTTCGAGGAGAATCCCTTCCTCTCCGACTTTTATGGCGATCGCAGTCGTTATGCTTTCCAAACGCAGATCTTCTTCCTGCTCAGTCGTTACCAACAACAATATGGCGTTGTTCCACAGGCTATCGCTAAGGGTAACCTGATTGCCGATTACACTTTTGATAAGGACGCCCTTTTCGCCAGGTTAAACCTTGTGGGCGATGAGCTAGCAACGTACACGCTCGTTCATGAGGCGTTAGCCGAACGAATTCCCATCCCCGATTTGGTCGTTTACCTGAAAGTCGATACCGATATCGCCCTGCAGCGAATTGCGATGCGTGATCGATCTTACGAGCGGCTCATTGAACGGTCATACATCGAGGATCTCAATCAAGCCTACGAGGCATACTTCTCGGATCAGAAGATCTATCCAGTCTTAAAGATTGACACGAATTCGCTTAACTACGTCACGCAACGCAATCATTTGGAGCACGTCGCCAAGCGTATCCGTGCTGCACTCGGCATACCGCCCTTCCAACCTGAGCTGCCTCTCAGTGGAGGGCCTTCATTGTGAGGATCACACGCGAAACGCTGATCGAGTTGGCGCGACACGAAACAAAACAACGCGCTGCAATAGGGGACGTCATATCGGGTTATATCATCGGATCAGTGGCCAGGGATGAACCCGTATTGGGTGGAACAGCCGATATCGATCTGGTATTAATCCATCGAGGAAATCCCCCAAAAATACGTGAGATCGTTCGTCTTTCCCAGGACGTGCACCTGGATATCGCCCACCACCCACGAGATCTCTATTCTAAACCTCGGGAGTTGCGAGTTCACCCCTGGCTCGGACCTGCGATGTGTGAGCCCATATTTCTCTATGACCCTCAACATTTCTTCGAGTGGGCTCAAGCCGGCGCAAGAGGTCGCTTCTTTCGCCCTGATCACGTCTATGCTCGAGCGCGAGCCTTTCTAAAAATGTCACGTCAATCGGCATCGGTCCTAAAACTCTCCGACCGCTGGATAAAAACCTACACACGAGCCATGATGGAGGCGGCGAACGCCGTTGCGTGCCTGACGGGCTTTCCAGTTGCAGGAAGACGTATGGCCCTTGACCTTGAACAAGCCGTCAGTGATTTGGATCACCCAGAAGTATATGAAGGCTTCACCCGTCTACTTGGTGTTGAGGCGATCCAACCTAACGACACCTCCGAGTTGTTGTCTGCATGGACACGGGTCTTTGATCAAGCGAGCGAACTCAACTCCGAACCTGAATTGGCTCATTGTCGTCGATCCTATTATTTAAACGGTTTTCAAGCCCTGCTGGAAGCAGGGCGCCCTGATGCTGTTATCTGGACATTACTCACGACCTGGGAGCGTTCCATCTATTCCCTGATATCTGCTGAACGAGCCGAACAGTTCCTGCCATTGTGGGAGAACACCTTAGAACGTCTGAGACTCACCTCTGCGCGATCCGATGCACGCAACGAAGAATTAGAGAGGTATTCAGATCTCGTTGAGGAAATCGTCGAGTTGTGGGCCGAACGAAATGGAGCCTAAATAGACGCTGGAGTAAAGAGCCATGAAGAAGTTTGTCGCAGTCGCAGGAAACATCGGTGTAGGAAAATCTTCCCTCGTAGAATTGCTCTCCGCGCGATTGGGTTGGGAGCCATTCTATGAACCGGTAGGCGAAAACCCTTACCTCGCTGACTTCTACAAAGACATGCGCGCCTGGTCGTTTCAATCACAAATCTTCTTCCTCTCCCGAAGGCTGCGGGCTCACCGACAACTATTAGACCATCCCACTTCAGCCATTCAGGACCGCAGTGTCTACGAGGATGCAGAGATCTTCGCCTACAATCTGTACCTACAAAAACACATGACCGAGCGGGACCACCAAACCTATCGTGAACTCTATCAAGTGCTCAGCCAATTTTTACCTCCACCTGACCTTGTCGTCTATTTACGCGCAACCGTTGATACCCTGGTTCAACGCATCGCCAATCGAGGCCGCGATTACGAACAACTGATTGAGCGCGAGTATTTAACCCGCTTGAACTCCCTCTACAAATCTTGGATCGAGAATTTCACCCTCTGCCCCGTGCTCACCGTTCCAGCTGATGATCTCAACTATGTCGCCTACGATAGCCATCTAGACCTGATCGTCTCAAAAATTCAAGAAAAACTCGCCGGTAAAGAGGAGGTCATTTTCGAAGACGCTGAAGTCGCTCACGTCAACAACCTTTCTTCCTAATAGCGGACACACCTTACTTCGTTGGTGTAACTACCCAGTGGCGTAGATGTGGGGGTTGTACATCTACCAAACAAAACCCCATTCCTCACCCTTTACGCGTGCGTTGCAACTTCTTTGGGATGGCTCCTGAATCCCCTAATCCGTGCTTCGCCTCATTGAATACTGTACCAGAATACTGTACAATGCTTGTGAGAAAAGGTAACGTATCGGGCGACCACGTTTCCACCGCCAAGGGAGAAAGCCCGGTGACCGTCATCAAGGTTTCGTCTCAGTCTCGCACCTCGGCTGTCGCCGGTGCCATTGCAGGTGTGGTCCGGGAACATCGCCGAGCAGAGGTTCAAGCAATTGGCGCTGGTGCGGTCAACCAAGCTGTTAAGGCCGTCGCCATCGCACGCGGCTATCTTCAAGAAGATGGCTTGGATGTTGTTTGCATCCCCGAGTTCACATCCGTGGAAATCGACGGAAAGGAACGCACCGCGATACGATTAGTCGTCGAGCCACGCTAACGCCCCCCCTTTGGCATTCCAACACTCACGAGAACAAGAACCACTACGCACATACCTATTGTTTACCATGACCACAAGAAAACCTCAGGTCGCCCTGAGGTCAATTTTATTATCGTCGCTCTTGTTATGTTTCTTAACCTAGACTTCCGATGTCTTACCTTCTTTGAAGGTCAGGAATCATCCAGGAATTGTCAACGGCCCACAACACGAACCCAACATACCAGTGAATAGGATCGCAAACAACAGGTTTTGACGAATCATTATCCGGGTATGATGGTGGGTAAATCGAGCAAATGATTCTCCATCGCTAATTGCACATTTGCATACTGATGAAGTGTGCGTAAGGTTCGCTCAGTGCTTCTTACAGCGTCAACCACCTGCTCCGTACTGACACTCGATGTGATACGTTCGATGTCGGTTCTCCGGTCGTCGTTCTGCACAGAGGCCTCAGCCCCCAACGTGTTGATCATGATGTCACGCCATAGACTGAGCCAAGTCTCCAGCGTCTTAACCGCCCGGGCACGTACCTCCTGAGTGCTTTCATTCCTTGTTGGCCGATAATTAACCGCATAGTTGAATCGCTCAGCTCGGTTTTTCTCAAGCAGCGAGAACAGATCCTCGAGTAAAGCTTCTCGTTCCTCCATCCTTTCTGGGTCTTCCATCAGCTTCAACGCTAACCCGGGGCGTCCCGCAGATAATCCGGCCAACAAACGAGCTCTCTCATCCGCTTCCCCAATCGAAACCAATCCCTTCTCAAGTTCCGACCGGGCCAGAGCTCGCAAGGGAATTACCTCACAACGTGAAACAATGGTGGGCAACAGAGATTCAGCTGATCGCGCTGTAAGCAACATCACGACCTGAGGGGCGGGTTCCTCCAGCGTCTTGAGCAGTGCATTGGCCGCACTTTCACTGGCCTCCCAGAAACGTGGCAACAACGCCACCCGCCAACGGCCTTCATAGGGCGCTAAGGCTAATTGTCGTTGTAAGAGGCGGATCTGCTTCACTTTCACCATGCTGCTTACCTGTCTTGCCGTTTGCGAACCTCCTGCTCCCCCATAGGTCTGTTCTCCCCTTACCTCCACACCATTGGGGACATGCTCATCTCTGATGACCTCGTCAAGTTGCCCCACTTTGACCACATGCAGATCGGGATATTTCCCCTCGGGGATCTTGATACACGCACGACACTCACCGCAGTAGTCACCAGGAGATGGTGGCGCCTCGCAATTCAAAGCCTGCGCAAAACGCAACGCCAAGGTTCGCTTACCCACTGAGTCGGGGCCAATAAAAAGGTAAGCGTGCCGCACGCTTTCAGACGCGATGTGGCTTCTCAACAGGTTCACAGCCCATTGGTGTCCAAGCATTCCCCAAGCCATGGTCTGATTGTAGCCCAGTTGGCTGTCCGGTCACAAGAGGGAGAGGTGCCCGTTCCCTCTCCCCTGTAGGAAGATGGTTAGGGTGAGGGGAGGTTGACCGACGAAATCTACCCTCACCCCTGCCCTCTCCCTGGCAGAGAGAGGGTGAATACCATCCACCTTAAGTCACATGAGCCCACATTCCCCTCAGGGTATAATCACGTGTAGAAAATATGAGAGGAGGGTTCAATGTGTACAAGCAATTCCTGAACCATCCAGTCCTTTTACGCGTCCGCCGCAATCACGGTCTTGAACACGCGACTATGCACGTCCTCTCCGAGCGATACCCGAACTCTTCTTTTGTTGGTCGTTCCGATGGCAGGGGCTTCTATATATATGGGCAGGTTGCCACGGATGTTGTTCAATCATCCGTAAACGAGGCTCTAGATCGATTGCGGAACGGTGAAAAATCCCTGGCGATCCACCCAACATGCGGGACCAACCTCGTAACAGCAGGGTTATTGGCCGCTACGGCTTCATTCCTCTCCCTTGGCGGAAACAAGGAAGAGGGTTGGCGCGAGAGACTGAGACGCTTACCGACAGCCATTGCTGCGACAACCGTTGCCCTCTTTCTCGCTCAGCCAATCGGTAGAGCCGTTCAACAATACGTGACGACGGAACCTAATCCAGGCTCCTTAGAGATTGTCGCGATCCATCCGATCCGAGGTGCCCGGGGTAACGTCCATCGCGTTCTTACAGCAAACTGATATGAGTGCACTGAAAAAAACCACCTTCGAGGAGTAGGAAGTGTTATATATGTGGGAGTGCGGGCGAAGTCCGTATCCCCACATAGTCCGGTTCTATTCCCGCGGTGGACCCGTTTTCAGTGGAGTCGGATATGGATCAACCGAAACCAACCGTCTACTTGATTTATGGGGACGACGAGTTCACCATCGCACGCATTATCCATCAATTGCGGGAGAAGCTTGGAGACTCCACGGCAGCGGATATGAATGTCCAACGCTTCACAGCGATAGGTTTGGACATGGGAGCCCTGGAAGAAGCCTGTTCTGCGATTCCCTTTCTCTCAAACCGACGCTTGATCATCCTCGATAACGCAGAACACTTAACTCGGGGAAAATCCTGGAATGATAACCAAAAGGAACGTTTCTTCAACTTCCTCGAAAACATGCACGAGACCACGGCCCTCGTTCTCATTGAACACGTCGACATCCAAAGCACAAAGAAGCTCGAGAACTATAAAACCCGATCGCCTTTCTTTCGATGGGCTGAACCCCTTCATCCACATAAAGCCTATCTCATTCCGTGTCCCACTCCAAAAGGAGGCGCGTTCCTGCATTGGATAATGGAGCATTGTAAGGACCTAGGCGGCGAGATTGAGCCTACTGCGGCGCATATGCTCGCTGAATTTGTCGCTGAGGACCCATTGCTGGCTGACCAAGAATTAAAGAAAATCCTTGATTACATCAACCGTGAACGTCCGATCGTTAGAGACGATGTTGAACGCCTGACCCCTTTCTACGGCCAAAGTAATGTCTTCGCCATGGTTGACGCCATAGGTCTTCGTCAAGGTAAGGATGCTCTGCATCATCTTTATCGATTGCTGGAGAATAGCGATCCTCATTACGCCTTTGCGATGATCGTGCGACAATTTCGCCTAATTCTTCAGGCACGAGAAGCGCTCGACAACGGAGAAAATCCTGAGCAGGTACTGCAATTACCGCGTTTCATTGCCGATAAAATCAGCGCCCAGGCCCAAAATTTTTCGCTCACGGACCTCGAACGCATTTACCACAAACTGCTTGCGATAGACATAGCATCAAAAACGAGCCAAGCCTCTTACGATGTCGAACTTGATCGCTTCATCGCTGAGCTCGCGACTTAATCACACACACCCGAAACTTTGATGCTGTACGATTCAGCGAGCTGAAGCTGATCCATCACTTGATGCCACCCCCCGCTCTGTCATTCCCAACCAGAAATAATCCGGTTGTACAGTTTCACTCGTTCGCACATCAACACCTGTAACAGAACCAGGATGGTCCTCACCAGCCGTGGAGGGATGTATGACGCACAGGTTCGGTGAGCGACCATATTTGTCACGATAATAGATGGCCGCTCGTTCAATTCGGACCCCCAGGTCGAGCTGGAGATCCCCATCAAACCACAACATGCCGACTTTCATCTTACCCCTCCTCGAGCGATGAGCACCTTTTCCAAATGCCAAGTTTCGCGTTCAATATCTTGAGAGAGCAGACAACGCATGCCGCTCGCTGTTCGCAGGCGGAAAAGCCTACGCCTCGTTACACCATTACGACGTGGCCTCGTCTCGGTATTGAATCTCTCAACGCTCCGTACACGGTGACGTCTTCCACGCCACGTGAACTCGGTGGGAAATATCCCAGAAGACATTGGGACAACTCTCACCAATTCGCCATATTCGATGGTCGTCATCAACCCATCTCCTCATGCATCTCAAACTCGAACGTATCTACGAAAAAATACTTCCTTCGCTGGTCATCAGGATTCTTAACTTGTGAACAGAACATGTCCCCCGGATGATGCTCATCACTCTCGTTGATCAACCTGTGGGAATGTGTGACAATGACTTCATTCCGTGTTGAGACAAGGAACCTCCTCAATATCAACTTGATCAGCGATCCGAGTGATGCAATCAACAAGCCAGAAAGAACACCCAACAAGGCCGCTTCGAGATGAGCTTGAGAACTTGGAACGGCCTCGTACCATGTTCTGCTGCGTGCGATAAGATTTACAGCAAGCATGACTGCCACCAGGCAACTGAAGACACGAAGTATGAGAGCCGTCATTTTTCGAACTCAATCGCGGGCAACGGTGACATCCCAGTAGCACGCCAACCCGCAACGGCAAGCTTCGATGCCGTGTTCAGATCGCGTAAGCTCAACCATGCCACGTCTGCGATGCTGACGTCAGCGTTCGAAGTGAACTGAAATCTGCCAACCGATGTCTTGCCCTTCAGAAATGCGTTCTCATCCGGCACCACCTCGACAACCCCTCGATGATCGGCTAAATCACGCAAAGTCATAGGAAGAGGTGCCTGCGTGGCTACTAAGAAATGAACGCCTACATCAACACCAACCTGCCCAATGTGCTTTAACGCAGCAAGAGCATGTTCCTCCCGCTTGTCCGCAAGCCATCCCAAGTCATCAATCAGGAGGACCAAATGTGGGCTGGAAACACCTGCAACAAGCCTCCTACCGGCCTCCTCCGAAAGCCAGGTGAGGATTTCCTCCGCGAACTTAGGCTCAGTCGCCAGATCGGTCAATGCATGAGGCAGCGACTCGAGGACAGCCAATTCCCTCCCACCGATGTCAATCCCCAACATGCTCAATTGAGATCGACGACTGGTCAGGGCAAGGGACATCATCAGGGTGCGAATAAGCTCTGATTTACCATACCCCTTTGGTGCATAGACGAGCAAATTCCATGTGGAGGGCTTGGTTAGATTAAAGAGCAGAGGCCGACCTTCAATGGACATACCAACTACTGCGGTCGATGCAGAAAGACCGGGCAAAGCATGCAGCAGGGGCAGCAACCTAAGTTCAGTCCCCTGTTGGAGAGGGACATCGATTGTTAACCCTTGCGATCGCTCCGCAATTCGCAAACCCGAGACCCCTATCGCCTCAGCCACCTCCTCGGCCACCTGAACGACCTTGTCTGCGCGTGTGCCAGACACTGGAGTGAGGTGGTACCGAACCCAATGGCTGCCAACCTGACCACCCTGGACACGTGCCGGTAGATCTAACAAGGAAAGCACTCGTTCAATGCTATCCGCCTGCCGGTCAAGATAGGGACGCTGCAAGAAAGACTCACCCACTGTGCACCTCCATCAATGATATAGAATAGAACGTGTGTTCTATTCTATCAGAACATATGTTCTTTTGTCAAGCCCGAATATTTGCCATCAGACTTGAGTAGATACCATTCACAGAACAGCCTCCAAAAAATGATTTAAAGAAAATTACACTCACAAGCAGAGAGAACACCTGGGCTACTTTCTTACCCGGCTTTGGAGTAAGTTCAGCTGAACGGCGTGGGAACCTGACCATTAATGTCATTCTGAGCGCCGCAAGGCGCGAAGAAACTTGTTGTTGGGAAAGAGCGTTAAATGAATTCGGAAAACGAGATCCTTCGCTCCGCTCAGGATGACATTGGTGAAAATATCTTTCTCCAGATAACAAAATCCCTAGACAAAATATTCAAGGCTTCGCTCATGGTGTAAATCTTGTTGAACTCAAGATGCATTATCCAGAGAATCGGCCAGAGTACTTTGCCAGAGGCGAATTCAAGGTTCGTACAAGTAAAACCGAGATCAAGTCAACCATCTAGGACGAAACAGGTTGCGAGAACGCATTATGTATTTAGGGGCGATTTGCAAACGAAAAGCAATAAGCTACTTATTCACTTTGAGGACAAATAATCCCCTCCATCCCCAGCGCCTGTAAAATCTACAGCATAACGCAATCCCTCCCGATCACCTCTACCGAGAGGTGACTCCTATGCTACAATCCAAGTCAAAGAGACAGGATAAGAAGAATGCTTGACGTACGACCCTCACCCATATCAGGCACATGGTATCCGGGTGATCCGGAGGCACTCGCCCAATCGATCGACCGTCAGCTGCAGAATAGCGAGATCAGCCCAATATCCGGTGAATTGATTGGGGTGATCGCCCCCCACGCCGGACACCGCTATTCGGGCCAAGTCGCCGCACATGCATTCCGTTACCTGGAGGGACTCACTCCTGATGTTGTCGCCGTGATTTCGCCTCTTCACCACCCTCATCTCAGTCAAGTACTCACCACAGGCCATGACGCTTATGGAACACCATTGGGCTCCATACCGGTGGACCAAACATTGCTTCAGCGATTCGAAACCCAATTGATCGAAGACGGAGGAATTGAGGTCACGTATGTCAGAAACGATGGTGAACACTCCGTAGAGATCGAACTGCCCTTCCTGCAACGCATCCTTACCCAACCCTTCCAATTGTTACCGCTGATGTTACGTGATCAATCACGACCCACCGTCGAAGCTGTTGGCCACGCATTAGGAAAAGTGTTGCGCGACCAATCTGCCATCCTTGTCGCTAGTTCTGACCTGTCCCATTTCTATCCCCAGTCAATGGCAGAACAGTATGATGCGGAGGTTCTGACCCGCGTTGAAGCCTTCAACCCATCCGCTGTCCTCTCCGCTGAAGACGAGGGATTGGGATTTGCCTGCGGACGGGCCGCGATGGCAGCTGTCCTCTGGGCTTGTGAGGACCTCGGAGCGGACTCTGTTAACGTTATTCACCATGCCACTTCAGGCGATGTCACCGGTGACTACCATTCGGTCGTCGGATATGCAGCGGCCGTGATCTATCGTGAATTTCAAAACTGATGCCCTATTATCGTTTTATTGGCTCCAGCTCATATATGTCATCACACTACCCCACTCGATTAGGATATAGAGGCGATGCTATGGTTTGATCTGCTGAGACTCGTAGCTGTCGTGCTGCTTGTGCTAGCCAATGCTTTCTTCGTTGCAGCCGAGTTTGCGTTGGTCGGTGTTCGCCGAACTCGTATCGCCGAGTTGGTTGCCAAAGGTAATATTTCGGCCCGATCGGTCGAACGAGCCATCGCGGATCCCGATCGGTTCATAGCCGCCACACAACTCGGCATCACCCTTGCCAGCCTAGGATTAGGTTGGATTGGTGAGCCAGCGTTAAGCCACTTTCTCGAGCCGCTCATTAACTTGTTCCCGATCTCAATCGAATCGGAACTCTCACACAGTCTATCCGCTGGTCTCGCTTTCGCTCTGATCACTTTCCTGCATGTAGTAATTGGAGAACTGGCGCCCAAATCTGTCGCTTTACAAAACCCGGAGCGCACATCATTGCTCGTCGCTCGACCAACTTTGTGGGTCGAGTGGATTTTCAGACCTGCCATCTGGTTGCTTAACGGAGCTGGTAACGCACTGCTGAGACTTTTCAAAATTAGGCCAGCCTCGGGTCACGAACTGGTCCATTCGGTCGAAGAGCTAAAGATGCTGGTTTCGGCCAGTGCAGGGAGCGGTGTCGTCGAGGACGAGGCAGAGGAGATGCTGCGTGCCGTCTTTGATTTCGGTGAGACCCTGGTGCGTCTGGTGATGATCCCTCGGACCGAGATGACCGCCGTGACGGCCGACAGCAGCTTAGAGGAAGCCCTGCAAATCGCCATCGATCATCAATACACAAAATTACCAGTCTATGGCGAGAGTCTTGATCAGGTTCTCGGTGTGCTTAACCTTAAAGACCTGCTCAACGCGATGCATAGTGAACGTAGAGATACCAAGACGGTTCGTGATCTGATGCGAGAAGCCCTCTTTATCCCAGAAACCGCAAAAGTAGGTGCATTGCTTAAACTGTTCCGCGTGCGGCAACGGCACATCGCCATCGTCTTGGATGAATATGGGGGCACCGCTGGGTTGGTGACACTAGCAGACCTTCTGGAGGAGATCGTTGGCGAAGTCGGCGACCCCTTTGATCAAGAACCCGAGGTCCTCCCGTTGCCTGACGGATCTTCTTTGGTTGATGGTCTGATGCCCATCGATGATTTTAATGAGCATTTTAACCTGAACTTACACGATCCATATTACGATACCCTCGCAGGGTTTATGCTCGGACGCTTAGGACGGCTGGCAAAAGTCGGTGATACGATCATAGTGGAAGGCGTAGAACTGCATGTCGAAGCTATGGAAGGTTTACGCATTGCGCGCGTATCGCTCGTTCCACGTTCCAATAGAAGCACACCTCCACCCGCTGCTCCTGTTGTCGAAGATCAAGAATGATGTTTGTCGAGGTTGTGATTAACTTACCCCGCTTGCGGGGAACCTTCGATTATCATCTCCCCTCTCCACTACGAGGCCGAGTGGAACCCGGCCATCTTGTCACCGCTCCCTTTGGCCACAGGAGCGTCCAGGGCATCGTGGTTAATCTGCTCGAGAGACCATCTGTCCCAGAAACGCGCCCGATTGAAGAACTTCTCGATCCAGAACCCGTCTTAACCCCCTACCAACTCAAATTGGGTCGGTGGATAGAGGGTCAAACGCTGGCGCCTCTGATCGAATGCCTTACGTTGATGCTACCCCCCGGTCTAAGTCAAAGGGCCGATTCCCTCTACACGCTTCTTGACCTCAGCGCTGAAGGTACAACGAAGAACCAGAAACGGATCATTGATCTGCTCACGCGACGTGGCCCCTTGAGGGGGCGGCAAATCTCGCGTGCCCTTCCGCGTCACAATTGGCAATCTGCGGCTAACGGATTAGTCAAACGAGGTGTGCTCAACCAAGTTTCTGTCCTCGATCCCCCGCGAGCTCGCGCGAAGCATGTTCGCATAGCAAGATTAGCCGTCTCGCCCCAGGTCGCCCGTCAAACTTACGATGACCTAGGCCTTCCCGGCAGGGCAGCCGCAGGCCGACGAAGAGCAATCCTGGAGACGTTGATCCAAGAGGGGGAGCCTTTAGAAGTGCAGTGGCTCTATGCTGAGTGCGGCGCCAAATTGTCGGACCTACGCTATCTGGAAGAACGCAATCTCATATCCTTGAGTGAATCTGAGGTGTGGCGCGATCCGCTTGAATCGATCGACTTCGTGCCCAGCACGCCACCCCGTCTAACTTCTGACCAAGCTAACGCTTGGGAGGTAATCCAGGGTATGGTGCGTAAAGCGGCGGCAGAACTTGTACCCCCCATCCTGCTTCATGGGGTTACCGGTTCGGGTAAAACTGAACTCTATCTTCGAGCTGTCTCCGAGACACTTTCCTTGGGGCGTCGTGCTATTGTGCTCGTGCCAGAGATTGCCCTCACACCTCAAACTGTACGGCGCTTCCTAGCCCGTTTCCCTGGCCAAGTTGGCTTGTTACATTCACAGCTTTCCGACGGTGAGCGGTACGATACTTGGCGACGAAGCCGGGCAGGCACACTGGGGGTAATCGTCGGTCCTCGAAGCGCACTGTTCGCTCCATTACCCGACATTGGTTTGATCGTGGTGGACGAATCACATGACGAATCATACAAGGAACAAGGTCGGTCGCCGCGCTATCACACCCGGGAAGCCTGCCTTTCTTACAGCCAAATCATCGGTGCGACCTGCATTCTGGGTAGTGCGACACCCGACATCGTTAGCACATATCGGGCAGAACATGGCGAGCTGGTAAGGGTACGTTTACCTCAACGCATCCTGGGTCACCGCGAGCGGATTGGCCGCCAGGCTGCGCGTCTTGGTGTGACAACACACTACAAACCATCCGAGGGCGATGCGGAAGCGATCGCCCTGCCGCCTGTTCGAGTGGTGGACATGCGTCAGGAATTGCGAGCCGGAAATCGTTCGCTCTTCAGTCGTGCGCTACAGGCTGCCCTCTCAGAAGCATTGCAAGCAAATCAACAAGCGATTCTCTTCCTCAACCGGCGAGGGACTTCTACCTATGTTTTCTGTCGCGATTGTGGTTGGGTGTCGCGCTGCCCGCGTTGCGAGACTTCTCTGACCTATCACCGTGCTCATGAGCGCTTGATGTGTCACCATTGTGGCTACACGCGAAAATCCCCGACCTCATGTCCAAATTGCAGGGGGCAAAGGGTTCGGCACTTCGGTGCTGGCACCCAACGCATCCAAGCCGAGCTCGAGAAGACTCATCCTGATGTTCGAACTTTGCGTTGGGATTGGGACGTTACGCGCACCAAGGGCGCCCATGACATCATCCTGTCCCATTTCGCTGCCCATCGGGCGGATGTCCTCATCGGAACCCAAATGATTGCCAAGGGCCTCGATCTTCCATTGGTGACGCTTGTCGGTGTGATCTCTGCGGACACTGGGCTCAATCTGCCCGAATACCGCGCCTCCGAGCGGACCTTCCAGATCCTCACCCAAGTCGCCGGTCGCGCGGGCAGAGGTCTGCTCGGTGGTCGTGTCATCCTGCAGACATATCAACCTGAACACTTTGCCATCCAAGCGGCTTCCAAACACGACTACAACGCGTTCTATGATCAAGAACTGCGGAACCGTCACCAGCTTGGTTACCCCCCCTATAGGCGGTTGGCAAAATTAGTATTCCGACACATCTCTGACCTTGAAGCGGAAAACCAAGCCAAACAAATGAGGGTTTCCCTCCAGCGCAAACAATCCCAGCTCGAGCTATCGGCCGAGATCATCGGCCCCACCCCCTGTTTTTTTAGGAAGGAACGCGGACAATACCGCTGGCAGATCTTGATCCGCGCTACCGATCCGGCTCGTTTGATTCCAGAGGAAATACCCGAAGGTTGGATCGTGGACATCGATCCCGTGACACTTTTATGAAGGGCCAGGGCACTTAGGCACCGGGGCACCAGGGTGGAATCCATGAAGCTCTTAAGCGACCAGGTGCCCAAGTGCCTTGGTGCCCAGGTGCTTTAATAAGAAAACGCCCCTGTCGCAAGGGGCGCATAAATACTCAGGACAAGAGTAGACCTCAGGCTGGTATACCGACCTCATGGAAGAGCTTTTCTCGAACCAGCAACACCTGTCGCCGCAACACATCGTCGGTTTCCATGAGGTTCGTGATCTTATCGTATCCGTATATCACTGTCGTATGATCACGTCCCCCAAGTGCCTCGCCAATTTGCGGTAAGGAGGCAGATGTTTCCTCTCGCATGAGATACATAGCCACTTGACGAGGCAACGCTACCTCCCTCGATCGTTCACGGCTGAGCAACCGATCTACCTCAATACCGAACTGCCTAGCAACGACAGCAATGATTCGTTCAACAGTCAGCGTGTCGCCACGAGGCAGGAGATCGATCAGCGCCGTTTCCACCAACTCACGGCTCAACGGAGCCCCACTCAGGTCGGAAAAGGCCAAGACTCGCGTGAGCGCACCCTCAAGTTCTCGAATATTGCTCTGCACGCGACGGGCGATAAGCTCCAGCAGCTCAGACTCTACGGATCTCCTTGCACGCTCGGCCTTCGAACGCAAGATTGCTAGCCGGGTCTCAAAGTCGGGCAACTGGATATCGGCCGTCAAACCCCATTCGAACCGTGAACGCAAGCGTTCCTCCAACGTTGCGAGCGCTTTGGGTGGTCGATCGGAGGAGATGACCAATTGTTTATCCTGTCCATGGAGCGTATTAAAGGTATGGAAAAACTCTTCCTGTGTCGATTCCTTCCCGACAAGAAATTGAATATCATCGATCAAAAGTAGATCAATGCGGCGATAACGTTCACGGAAGGCGTCCGTTGTGTGGGTTCGAATAGCGTTGATCAGATCGTTGGTGAATTCCTCAGAGGAAACGTAGAGCACATTCAATCCATCTGTGGCACAAATGTGTCCAATGGCATGTAGTAAATGGGTCTTCCCTAAACCGACCCCCCCGTAAAGGAATAGTGGGTTGTATGCACGAGCTGGGCTTTCGGCAACCGCTTGGCAGGCTGCGTGAGCTAGGCGGTTGCTAGATCCAACGACAAAGCTTTCAAAAGTGTAGCGGCTGGTCAGGTTAGCTGAAAGCTTCAGGTTGCTCTCGCTACCCGAGGACGCCTTCAGAACAGGCTCAGGGGATTCATCGACATTGTCCTCATGCCACACGACGAAACGCACTTCAACCGTGCGGCCAAGGATCCCGGTCAATACCTGCTTGACGGTGGAGAGCAATCGATCTTCAAGCCAGTCACGGGCGTAGGCATTCCGTACGCCGATGACGAAGGCACCATCTTCATAAGTAAGCAACTCCGTGTCGCGCACCCAGGTATCAAATGCCGCGCGTGGCATTTCCATCTGCAGTTGTCCGAGCGCAGCTTGCCAGAGTTGCTCTGAGTTCATGTACACCTCCACTGATCCCAACTGGGAGTTAAATACACCCCACTCACTCTGTATACGTAGATCGCATATTTATAAATGTTTCGTTGAAACGCGAGAGTGTGTTCAGCCGCCGAGGATGCGGCTGTCCCGGCCATCGCCAACAGAATTTCAGCGGGACCGCGTTCCTCCTCAGTTCACCACACCATCCACGTGGAAGCATTCTAACAAAACTGATGAGCAGGTTCAATAGATTTACCCTGCTACATCGTAAAAACTTTCAAAGTTTTAAGATTGCGAAATGTTAAAAGAAATCTTATCGATCAATTTCCCTCGATCACCAGGTGAATAAAGCCATGGCAAGTTATCACCCCATATCCGGGTTGCAACCTCACCCTCACCCCTAGATCTAGGGAGTTGTCCCCCAACATATCAACACGAGAAGACTCAAATGTTAAATCTTAAAGAAATGCGGGAATTGCGATGAAGTAAGCGCGCACCCTCCAAACCTAAAATCCCGGCTTCGTCTGGTCAGAAGTGGATAAATAGTATTGATCCTGATCTTAAATGCGTCTTATCGTCGCGGGTTGTGGACAAAACGCGCCCCGAGGGACGGCGATCATGACCTCAAGATTTCGGCCAACGCCTCGCGCAGAGAGCGAACCTGGATCACTTGTAAGCTTTCAGGTCGAAGGTCAGCGGATATGTCGACCTGAGGGATGACCACGCGTTGGAAACCGAGTTTAGAAGCCTCACTCAGGCGCGCAGGAATCTGAGGAACGGTCCTCAATTCACCGGACAATCCGACCTCTCCAATGAATGCCACATCTCCTGGGAGCGGGAGATCCTTCACCGAGGAGGATATGGCTGCCGCGACCGCGAGGTCCGCCGCGGGCTCACTGATGCGCAATCCTCCGACCACATTGACAAACACATCTTGATCCGATAACCGCAAACCCACTCGACGGGAGAGCACGGCAATCGTGAGCAGCAGACGGTTAAAATCCACCCCGTTTGCAGTTCTGCGTGGGTGCCCAAATGAGGTCGCGCTGGTTAGACCCTGGATTTCTACCAACAAAGGACGCGTGCCCTCCATGGTGACAGCGATGGCCGAACCAGGTGAGTCCACGACGCGCTCAGCCAGAAAAGTTTCCGACGGGTTCGGAACCTCTTCCATTCCTGACGCACCCATCTCAAAGACACCCACCTCGGTTGTCGGACCAAAGCGGTTCTTCACCGAGCGTAACAATCGATAGGCATGAAAGCTGTCACCCTCCAGATAAAGCACGGTATCCACGATGTGCTCCAAGACCTTCGGTCCTGCGATCGCGCCTTCTTTCGTCACATGCCCTACTAGAAAAACAGCCACGCCAGAGGATTTTGCTAATGTCTGCAAACGTGAAGCACATTCACGAACCTGTGATATGGAACCTGCGCTCGCGTCAAGTTCTGACGTGTGCGTGGTTTGAATCGAATCGATGACTACCACGATCGGGCTTGTCCTCTCGATCGCCGGGGTGATGGCTTCGAGGCTGGTTTCTGTGAGTAAGTACAAATCGTCAGGCGCCCCACCATGCAGTATCCGCAACACCCTGTTTTTGATCTGACGCTCGGACTCTTCACCAGAGATATAGAGGACCGATCCCTGATCAGCCAATACCAGTGCTAACTGGAGCAACAACGTTGACTTACCAATACCAGGGTCGCCACCGATCAACACCACAGAGCCGGGCACCACACCACCACCCAACACGCGAGAGAACTCATGGATAGGCAGAGGTATGCGGTCTGTGTCCTCTCCCTCAATCTCCATCAAGCGCATCGGTTGGGAGGTCTCAACCATCGCACTTGGTCCTCTACCTCGTTTTGTTGTGACAATCTCCGCCACCATGCTGTTCCAGGCACCACATTGCGGACAACGCCCAAGTGCTTTGGCCGCCCTCCGTCCACATTGTTGACATACATACTCGGTCTTTGACTTGACCACGATTCCTCCTACGGAGGATTATACTTGCCCCAGCTCTCTCACGCGAGTGAAAGATAACTCACGAGAGCACTGAAAAAGTCACCCCCGAGGAGCAGGAAGAGGTATATGAGGGGGTGTGGGCGTTGCCCACACCCCCTCATAAAACAATACCCCTCGCGCGATTGACCTTTTTCAGTGGATGCAACTCATCTGTTCGTGCAAGAATGGCTAACTGGTTTCTGGTCATCATTCAGACAATAAGATAACCAAAAGAGCCCGATACCATCACCGGGCTCAGTTCATCTTGGGTGTGGGTTTTCACCCACCTCAACATATCGTGTTTGTTTTAATAAATACCCTATCAACCAGCCGGTACTGTCTCATGGGCCTCTCTTGTCGGCTCAGTTTCCACCCGGCGTAAAACCACCTCTTCATCCTCGGCGTCGATTAGAATGGTGTCGCCACGTTCAAATTCCCCAGCCAGCAGGGAATCCGAAAGCTGATCTTCGATCTTATTTTGAATCACCCTACGTAGAGGGCGAGCCCCCATCTCGGGGTCGTAACCCAGATCAGCCAACAAGGATCGACCTGCTTCACTGGTTTGAAGGGTAATTTCATACTCTCCCAACCGCACCGCTACCTTCGCCAACTCGAGGTCGACAATCTGGGCGATTTGATCTCTTGTCAGAGCGTGGAAGACGATGGTGGCGTCCACACGGTTGAGAAATTCAGGGCGAAAGACCTTACGCAATGCATCCATCAGCTTCTTGCGCATTTCGTCGTAAGCCAGGCGTTCTTCGATCTCCTCGTCTCTATCAAGCGCGAAGCCAATTTGAGATTGCCGTCTAATCATCTCCGCTCCGACATTGGAAGTCATCACAACGATCGCATTGCGGAAATCAACCGTTCGCCCGCGCGCGTCCGTAAGATGCCCCTCCTCCATGATCTGGAGCAGCATGTTATGAGCCTCAGGATGCGCTTTCTCAACCTCGTCAAAGACCACAATCGAGTATGGGCGACGTCGGATGGCTTCTGTCAGCTGACCAGCGTCATCATAACCGATATAACCGGGTGGCGCACCGACCAAACGGCTGACGCTGTGCCGTTCCATGAACTCTGACATGTCCATCTGGATCAATGCATCTTCACTGCCGAAGATGAATTCCGCCAATGCCTTGGTGAGCTCGGTTTTACCCACGCCAGTTGGACCAAGGAAAACAAAGGATCCAATCGGTCGTGTCGGGTCTTTTAAGCCAGCTCGTGCTCGACGAACGGCCTTTGAGATGGTCTCGATCGCCTCATCCTGGCCGATAATGCGTTGATGCAGCGCCTCTTCCATCCGCAACAGGTGCTCGGATTCCTCCTTAGCCAGTTGCATCACAGGCACACCGGTCCACATTGAGACCACTTCAGCGACATCATCGGCTGTAACCTGAGGCCCGTCTCCCTTTCGGTTCCAAGCGGTTCGTAATTGTCCAAGTTCTTCTTCAAGTTCAGCTTCTCGCTCTATCAGCTCCTGAACCTCGTCATGGCGCGCTTCTTCGACCGCTTGAGCATGCGCTTCACGTGTTTGTCTCAGGTCGGTGATGACCTTCTTTAGTGAAATCGCCTCTGGGCTTTTGTACATCCGAACGCGTGAAGCTGCCTCATCAATTAAGTCTACGGCTTTGTCTGGTAAAAAACGATCGGTCACGTAGCGGGAAGAGAGGTGCACCGCTGCTTCCAACGCATCGTCCGAAATGTTTAAATTATGGTGCTCCTCATAGGGACGTCGAATACCGCGTAAAATCTCGATCGCCTCCTCAACGGTGGGTTCGTCCACCATCACCGGCTGGAAACGCCGCTCCAACGCGGCATCGTTCTCGATGTGTTTTCGATATTCGTCCATCGTGGTCGCGCCGATAACCTGTAACTCGCCACGTGCCAGGGCAGGCTTGAGGATATTGGCCGCGTCCACCGATGAGCCGGCCGATCCGGCGCCCACTAACATATGGACCTCATCAATAAAGAGAATAGACCTGGACGATTTCAACTCATCGATCACCCGTTTGAGGCGCTCTTCAAACTGGCCCCGGTACATCGTCCCTGCCACCAAGGAACCCACATCCAACTGAAGCAAACGCTTCTCGAGCAACGGTCCGGGGGTCTCACCAGCGACAATATGTTGGGCAAGTCCCTCGACGATAGCCGTTTTGCCTACACCAGGCTCACCGATTAGGGCCGGGTTGTTCTTGGTACGTCGAGCGAGGATCTGAATCACGCGCTCGATCTCCTGCTCGCGACCAATGACTGGATCTAGCTTGCCATCCTCCGCTAACAATGTCAGATCTGTTGCCAATTGATCAACGAGAGGGGTTTTCTGTTCTTGCTCTTTTCGTGCTACGCCTGTCGGACGAGCCGTTCGACGGGCGGGGCTTTCCTGAAGAATCCTGCTGGTCTGGCGACGGATCTGTTCTGGCGTAATGCCTAAACGGCGTAAGACATCAAGCCCCACGCCCTCTCCTTGACGTACCAAACCCAGCAATAGGTGTTCCGTGCCGATGTAATGGTGTTCCATCCGTCGCGCTTCCTCAATGGCGATCTGCAACACCTGCTCGGTCCCTGGAGCAAGCTCAATCCGACCTCCAATGTGCCGGCCGATCCCCGTGAGGCGTTCAACCATCTCTTTCACACGTCCCAGGTCGAGACCCAACTCTCGTAAAACACGGCCGGCTACTCCACCCTCCTCACGAATCAAACCGAGTAGCAGATGCTCGGTTCCAATGTAACCATGATGCATCCTCTCGGCTTCTTCATGAGCTAGACTCAACACTCGTCGAGCCCTTTGGGTAAAACGTTCCATATTATCCGCCACCAAAAACCTCCACCATGTCCTTAATAATCCTCGTACCTGTTTCCCATTCTACCAAAATTTCTAGAAAAGCCTCTTAGAACCAATGTCCCGTCATTTATAACTATGACACCACTAAAAAAGGTCAACATCCAGAAGGGGACTGATATGTGTTGGGTTGCGGGTTAAGCCCGCAACCCAACACATACCCCTCCCTACTCCTCGAGCGTTTTTTTTAGTGTAATTAACAACAAAACGGTCGGAGGCATTTCTTTCTGGACTACCCGACCGTCAGATTACTTACCTTCGTCCTCGTCGTCCACAACCTCGCTGACAGCCTCTTCATCAACTGGGGGAATGCCACCCTCAACCTCACCTTCAACAGTTATCTCGGCTGCTGGGTTCCCTTCACCAAGCGCTGCGGCTTCGGGTACCGCTTCCTGCTCATCCAACGCTGTATCCTCGGAGAGCTGTGCGCTCGGCTCGACACCCTTTTCGGTTTTCGTTTCTTCTTCTGATCCTGGATCCAAATCCTCGGAGATGTCTTCCAACGACTCCACTTCATCGACAACTTCGTCTACCTGCTCCGCTTCTATCTCTTGGTCAACGATTTCCTCGACCTCTTCCAATTGGGTCTCGAGACCAACCTGGTCAGCTTCAGCGATGATTTCCTCTTCGAACATGTCGGGGTCTGCTGCCACTTCTTCGACGATCTCTTCCTGCTCCTGTGCAAGTGCTTCCGAGGATTCAAGCTCTTCACCCTCGATCTCAACCACCGCGTCAATCTCCCCAATATCCTCCGCCGTTGCCATAGCTATCTCTTCAACAGGAGTGGCGTCCTCGATCTGCGCCTCGGGAACCAAGACCTGGTCACCCTCGGCCTCCGGTTCCTCAGATTGAGCCACTTCGACCATTAATTCGGACTCATCCATACCCTCAGCTTCGGCTTCTAACGCCGCATCGAAGTCCTCGACATCTTCTGTCAGACGAACGCTGATCCCTTCTTCGCCTAAGTCGTCAATCTCCTGCATCGCGGCTTGCAAATCTTGCTCCGCATACTCCACCGAATCAACCCGTTTGAGACTGAGCCCGATTCGCCGTCGGTCACGCTCTAGTTTGATTACCCGCAAGGTTAATTCCTGACCCTCCTGTACAATCTCGCGGGGATGTTCGATGCGTTTATCAGAGAGCTCTGATATGTGTATCAAACCCTCGATGTCGTATTCCTCTGTTCCCACAAGCGAAGCGAAAGCACCGAATCGGGTGAGTTTCGTGATGGTTCCTTCGATGAGTTGTCCTTCGCGGTAATTCCCGAGGATGCTTTCCCAGGGATCGGCCTCGAGCTCTCGCAGTGACAGGCTGATACGCTTGCGAGAGGGGTCAACCCCTAGCACTTTCACTTCAACCTTCTGACCAACTTTCAGTAGCTCGCGAGGGTGTGAAATACGCTTCCAGGATATTTCTGACATGTGGACAAGTCCGTCCGCTCCACCGATATCGATGAAGGCCCCGAAATCAGCCAGGCTGATGACATGACCCGTGCGGATCTCCCCTGGTTTTAGTTCGCTGATCAAACGCTCCTTAAGAATATCTCGCGCCTCGCGCGCCGCCGATCTTTCAGACATGATGAGTCGATTACGACGCCGATCAACCTCGATCACTTTCGCCATGATCGGTTCACCGATCATCTTGCCCCAACGTTGATCAGGCGAATTCCCATGAGCTCGCCGCCGTCGAGAAAGGCTCACTTGCGAAGCGGGCACAAATCCCCTCAGGCGACCGACCTTGATGATCAATCCACCCTTATTGAAACCACTGATAATCCCCTCATATAGGCTCTGATCGGTAAGCAACTTTTCTGCTTCCCGCCAATCGTTCTCTTCTTCGGCTCGTACGATGGAAAGTAGAAGCGCCCCGTCTCGACCCCCGGAGCGCAAAACATAAACATCGACCTCTTGACCAATGGTTAATTCTTCTCGACGCTCAATCGTTAGCTTTTCAAGTTCACGGGCGGGGATCACACCTTCGGACTTTGCACCAACGTCTACCAAGATATCTGTCTCGGTTACCCGAGCTATCGTTCCCTTTCGAAGTTCACCCCTTCTGGGCATCTCGAGTTCATACGAATCCGAATCGAGCAAGACATCCATAGGATGCGTATCTAGTTCTTTGTATTCCCCTGAATCTGGCGTAGAAGGCACGGCATCATTGCCAGTGACCTCCTCGTTCGGCTCGGTCAACGCAGTTTTCTCCACACGATAAGATGAGCGCATTATAAAGGTGAACCACGGTCTTGTAAACCTTGGACATTTTGGCCCACTCTTGTTAGGGTATAATCCCCCTGGAGACGCTTTTTATGGCCTTTGTCTACCCCTTCACAGCTATCGTAGGTCAAGAGCGCATGAGACGTGCGCTGGTTCTGAATGCTGTCAACCCCCGCATCGGTGGCGTTTTGATACGCGGCGAGCGTGGTACCGCTAAGTCCACAGCTGCCCGTGCGCTGGCGGCTCTTCTTCCCGAGGTCCAAGTCGTAGCAGACTGTCGTTTCGGATGCGCTCCGGACCAACCCACAACATGGTGCACCGAATGCAAGGAGCGCGTCGCGAACGGCGAGAAATTACCGGTCGAAATGCGACGGACTTCTTTCATCGACCTTCCCGTCTCAGCAACGGAAGATCGAGTAGTGGGCACCCTAGATATTGAACGAGCGATCAAGGAGGGTGAACGGCACTTCGAGCCGGGCGTGCTCGCCGCAGCTAATCGCGGCTTGCTCTACATCGATGAGGTCAACCTCCTCGACGATCACGTTGTAGATTTGCTACTCGATTCAGCCGCCCTTGGCATGAATATCATCGAGCGAGAGGGTATCTCCTTCAGCCACCCGGCTCGTTATATCCTGGTAGGCACAATGAATCCCGAAGAGGGCGATCTCAGGCCTCAATTGCTTGATCGATTTTCGCTCTCGGTACAAATCCGCGGTCTGCCACATCCACGCGACCGAGTAGCGATCATTGAACGTAACCTGGCCTTTGAGGACAGCCCAGATGCGTTCAGGGAGCATTGGATGGAGCAGGAGCGCTCACTGTCCCAGACCATTGAAGCCGCCCGCAAACTCGTGGGTAACGTCGCATATACGAAGCGCGATCTGCATGCCATCGCGGCGCTGACCTCCTCGCTTGAGGTTGATGGACATCGGGCAGACCTAGTGATTCTGAAAGCTGCGCGTGCGCACGCAGCCTTCGAAGGCCGCACAGAGATCAACGATCGCGACATCGCACTGGCTGCAGAACTCGCACTTCCGCATCGTCTACGCCGCGGGCCGTTCCAACAAGTTGAAGTGAGCCCAGAGGATCTGCAAGCGCGTATCGAGCAAATCCAAGCTCAGTTCGGCAATGAAGAGGTCGACCCTACTCCTACTGAAGAGCCCATTCCCGATAAAAAAAAACTGAACTAACCGGTGAGGTCGTCGAAGACACCGAAGAAAAGGGACAAGCCGAACCTACCCGGCAGTCCACCTTGGATTCCCTTCAAGCACGCTGGTGGGAGGGCGGCGACAAAGTCAAGATAGGCAAGACCTTCGTTCCAAGACACATCGAAGGTCAGCTTGATCGCCTCACCCGCCGGCAAGGCGGACGTCGTACCAGAACACGGACCGAACGCAAACGCGGTCGATACATTACCGCTCGTCCCGCTGATGGAACGACCTCCGACATCGCCTTTGACGCAACCTTCCGGGCGGCTGCGCCATACCAGCGCCGACGTGAGGAACAGCGGAAGAAGGTAGCCTTCGCAATCCAACCTACAGATCTCCAGCGTAAGGTGAGAGTACGCAAAGCCGCCAACCTGATCCTCTTCGTCGTGGATGCATCGTGGTCGATGGCCGTTGCCGAGCGTATGTCGGCTACCAAAGGGGCGATTCTCTCTTTATTGGCCGATGCCTACCAACATCGGGACAGGGTCGGACTGGTGGTCTTCCAGAAGGATCGCGCATTGACCGTGCTCCCACCAACCAATTCCATTCAGTTGGCACAACGAGCATTGGCTGATATCCCCGTGGGTGGCAAAACCCCGCTTTCGGCTGGGCTTCAACTAGCTTTTGAAATATTTAAAAAGGAGATGATCATTCACAAGGATGTATTACCGCTTATGATCATGCTTACCGACGGGGCGGGAAACGTCTCGATGGGCAATCAACCTCCACAGGAGGAAGCTCACCAAATCGCCGATCAGATCCGAAAGGCCGAGATTCGTTCCGTCGTGATCAATATGGAACATGCCGCTTTTGACCAAGGGTTGGCAAATGCACTTGCTGACCACTTGGGCGGTCCTTGCTACACGCTTCATGAACTCAAGGCGGATCACCTGTACCGTGCCGTTCGCCAAGAATTAAATGGTGGGGGCTGATCCATAACTGGGGTAGGGCAACGATCTCTCTGTACCCCAATTCTCACATGAAATCAATGCGGTAAATACGCAGTGTGTCCGATTTCTTCGTGGGGATGAAGTGCGGGAAACGCACCCCGAGCATATCGAAGGGTGCGTTTTACTGTTATCCGTCATCCTTCGACATGCTCAGGATGACGTTCTTTCCTGAGTTCAGGGGAATTTCCCCTCTCCCCTATGGGGAGAGGGTTAGGGTGAGGGGAGCTTGATGGGAGAAACAC